>JAABUQ010000032.1_pt1 | contig 232233 bp, 194 predicted proteins | sample 5560001 | NCBI WGS metagenome assembly JAABUQ01 (sample SAMN10711888, study PRJNA513371) | rock metagenome | isolation source: Antarctica rocks | place: Antarctica: Victoria Land, Finger Mt nord | collected 2015-12-18
GATCCCGTACTTGCAGTACCAGCGAACGCAGAGCAGGATGATCTCAACCGGGAAACGACGACGCTTGAACATGAACTCATCGTAGAGCCCACCAGATCACAACGCTCGGTTAATGCAACAGAGCCGCAAGGATGGGAAAGCAGCCCCTCAACGGCGACAAGTCCATGATCAGTGGAGCTGTCACACTTGGGTGGTTTGTCACACACCGTTATCTGCCACTGAAAGAGGCGGACTGGAGAGAACAGACTGCCAAGGTGAAGCGCCATCTCATCGAGGCAGACATCGTCGACGAATTCAGAGAGGTCCGGCTGGAGAACATCGACAAGTTCACGCTGCAACTTCACCTTAACAAGCTTGCAAAGACTCGTTCGAAGGATAGAGTGTTGCAGATCCGATCCTACATAAAAGCCATCTTTGCCGAAGCAGTCGATCAGGAGTTTCTTCCTAAAGACCCTGCGCGCTTACTCAAAACTCCCGCCAACTTGCGTGAGAGCGATAAGACGACGCTCAATTGGGATCAGCTGCGGGCCGCGCTCGCAAAGCTTGGCATTCGAGACCAGATCCTACTCAAGCTCGATATGACCAATGCTCTCCGGCCGAGCGAGTTGTTCGGATTGAGATGGAAGTGTTTCGCTCCTGAAACGTCTTCGATCACGATCGTCGAAACGGTTTATAAAGGTGCCCTTCGCCCTTATGGGAAGACCCGGGGAAGCCTGACAACAGTTCCGATCGCCACAGACCTGGCAGCGGAAATGGCAGCGTGGCGGCAGCAAAGCGACGATCCATCACCCGAGGCGTTTATCTTTCCGAACCGCCGCGGGGGCTTCATGGATTCAAGCAACTATCGTCACCGCGTCTTGCACAAGCTGGCCGAGAAACTGAAACTGCCGAAACTGACGTTTCAGGTGATCCGCCGCACCATAGCGACACTGGCCCAGAAGAAAGGGACGGTGAAGGATGTACAGGGCATGATGCGCCACTCGCGGGTAGCCACCACGACGGATGTGTACATGCAGGAATTGCCAGAAAGCGTGCGAGCCACGATCAACTCAATTCATCAAGAGTTGATGGGCACCGGGAACAGTCCGGTCACTGTGACTGACTCAATGCCGAATACGGTAAATCAATGACTGTGCAATCGGATAGAAGCCAATTTTAAAAGGGACGGGAATGGTTGGGAGGAGGAGCGACGAAGATTGGCGAAGCCTGGTTCGAAAGCATTTTTTGCGATTTGCTGCCAAGATGCTGCCAAGCTCAGGAGGGGATGTCCGCTAACTTGTTGAGAAGGTTGGTGGACCTGATCGGGATCGAACCGATGACCTCTTCCATGCCATGGAAGCGCGCTCCCAGCTGCGCCACAGGCCCACTCTTGGGGAAGGACTTACTCATTCTCGCGGACAGACGCTCTTTCGTCAATGCGATTCGCCCCAGCCACCCCCGGTCCCTCGGGAACCTTTGCTCAGAACCTGGTGTCTAAGTCTTGAAGAGTGAGCGAGCACTCGGCCGTCGGCGGTGAAGTTACTCTCGGGTTTGCGCGTCGTACCACGTTGGTCGTACTTTAGAGGACATTCCTTTGACTCAGGCGGGCGCTATCGTGGGAAATCTGGCAAGTGCGATCGGCTTCTCCACCGAAGAAGCTTCTCTCATCTCCGATCTCAAAGCCGGATCCGAGGACGCTTTCGCCATCCTCATCGCGCAGTATCATCAGCCGATCTTTTCCCTTATCGCTCGCAGTCTCGATGACCCCGCGGACGCCTCCGACATCACCCAGGAGGTCTTCATCAAGGTCTTCCGGTCGATCCGCAGCTTCCACGGCGACTCCAGCCTGCGAACCTGGCTCTACCGCATCGCCCTGCATGAGGCCTCCAACCAGCGTCGCTGGTGGTCCCGTCACAAACGGCGCGAGATCACCCTTGATACGCCACCCTCCGAATCCGAAGAGGATGCGCCGACACTCGCCATGATCCTCGCCGATGGCCACGGTACGCCGCTCGACCATGCCGAGCACGGCGAACTCCGCGCCAGCGTCGAGCAGGCCCTGCACGAACTTCCCGAAGTCTTCCGCACCGTGGTCGTTCTGCGTGAGATCGAAGGCTTCGCCTACGATGAGATCGCCGATGTTCTGGGCGTGAATCTTGGGACCGTCAAAAGTCGCCTTACCCGCGGCCGCCACATGCTTCGCGATCTGCTTCGTCCCTGCCTCAAGCCCACCCGCTCCGAACCGGCAATCGCCGCAAGGAGGTCCGCATGACAAACCCATCGTCTCTCACGCCCGTTCAGCCTGTTCCCGCTCCGTGCGCGCATGTTCGTTCGTCCCTGTCGAACTACCTCGATGGCGCCGTGACCGGGGTTGAGATGCAGCACATCGCGGATCACCTGGAATCCTGCGAGAGCTGTGCGACAGAGTTCGACCTAACGCGCAAGCTGCAGGCCACCCTGGCCGTTCTCGGAACCACAAAAGTCCCAGTCGATCTCAGCCTTCGTCTCCGCCTAGCTATCTCGCATGAAAGCGAGCGTAGCTGGTCGAGCCGCTTAGGTCGCTTGAAGCTCAGCTGGCAGAATTCCTTTCGGCCACTCGTCATGCAGGTCTCCGCAGGTCTGGCGGGAGCTGTGCTTCTGATCGGCAGCATCCTCTTCCTCTTGGGCGCCATGAGCGCCGCCAATCCCGTCATGGCGAACGATGAGCCCCTGGGTGCCATGACCGCTCCCCATTACCTCTACTCCATGATCGGCATCCAGCCCGTCGCCACAGAGGAAGACAGCACCATCGTCGTCGAAGCGTCGGTCAACGCCCGCGGGCAGGTTTACGACTATCGCATCGTCTCCGGCCCCCGAGACGCCGCCGTTCGCAACCAGGTCGTCGACCGCCTGCTCGCGAGCGTCTTCCAGCCGGCAAGCGTCTTTGGCGTCCCCATCCGTGGCCACGTCCTCATGGCCTTTGCCGGCATCTCCGTTCGCGGCTAGCTTCTTACCAGCCCAACCTGATCGCCCGCTTGCACGGAGTCCACGCGCTCTCCTACACTCCATGGGTGCGTCGAATCTTCATCGTGCCCCTGATTCTCCGTGCCTTCGCATCCTCGGCTAGTTCTAGGGAGGCTTCCGCCACAACCTGCTCGCTGCCCCTGACGGCTTCCGCTCTGCTCTGCCTAAGCCTCTTCCTGCTATGCCTCTCTCCGAAAGCCGCCTTCTGCCAGGCCCAGGAACAGCTCCAGCATCCCAGCCAGGGGTCCTCGTCTTCGAGTGGCGGTGGCCAGGATACTCCTATCCGGGTCACCCAGCCCGAGGCGACCGGGTCCGGTGTCACCCTCGAAACGAGCGAGCCGCTCTTCGATCTCGCCGTCGCGCTCAACACCTGCGGCTACGATACCGACCTTGCTGCCTCAGACCCTGTCCGTGCTTCCGTCCGGCAGCAGGTGGCTGCTTCTGCCGCCGCCTCACCCGAGGCAGGCAAGACACGTGATGCGCTCTGTACCTACATCAGGGAGCACACCCTCGCCGATAGTGGCCTTAACATCGCCCAATATGTCTCTTTAGCCCTCTATACCTCCCCGAATTTGATACCTACAGCGGACGAAACCGAGCTTCCACCGGACTCTACGCAGGTGCTCAACATCCTTCCCCTGCTCCATAACTTCGCCGACGCCATCCATCTGCATGCCATCTGGGTCGAAAGCCGCCCTGCGTACAACGCGATCGTCGAGCGTCTCCACGATCCCCTGACGAAGATGATCCTCAACACCAACATCTATCTCCGTTCCCCGGTGTCGAGCTACGACGGCCGTCGCTTTCTCGTGCTGCTCGAACCCATGCTTGCCCCCACCGTTGTCAACGCCCGCGTCTACGGCTCGAACTACATCATCACCATCTCGCCCTCCGCCGCCGGCTCCTTTCATATGGAGCAGATCCGTCACACCTACCTTCACTATGAAGTTGAGCCGATGATTTACGCGCGGGCCTCCGCGATGGACCGCCTGCAACCGATCCTCAAATCGGTGCAGGACGCCCCCATCGACTTCGCTCATAAATCTGACATCGTTTCGCTCATCACCGAGTGTCTGATCAAGGCCATCGAAGCCCGCACCATGGACACGGGCCTGGCACCACCAGCCAAGCCCTCGGGCATGCGGGAACGGGTCGACTTCGAAAAGTATGACGCCGCAAAGAACCTCTTCGAGCGCCAGACCGAAGCCGCTCGCCGCAACACTGCCGACCTGGCGACCCGGCATGGCTGGGTTCTGACGAACTACTTCTACCAGCAACTCGTTCTAGAAGAGCACAACAATGTCAGCCTGAAAGACAACATCGGCCAGATGGTTTATGGCATGGACGTTGATCGGCAGGCACGCGAGGCCAGGCAGGTCGCTTTCATCCCCGAAGCGTCGCACGATGTCGTTCGCCGAGTCGCCACGCCGCCTACAGGCCTCCGCCTGGCAGAGATGAAGCTGATGCAAGGCGATGCGCCAGCGGCCGAAATCCTCGCCAACAAAGCGTTGTCGGACCCCGCAGGCGACCACGCCGAAGCCAACTACCTCCTCGCCCGCATCGCTCTGCTACAACGCCAGCCGGAAGAAGCCCTGACACACTTCCAGGCCACCCTCGCCAGCGCACGCAATCCCCACACGGTCGCTTGGTCGCACATCTATCTCGGCCGTCTCTACGACGTCCAGCCAGACCGCAAGAAAGCCATGCAGGAGTACCAGGCAGCCCTTTCCGTTCCGGGCGCACAGGCCGACACCCGTGTTGCCGCCAGCACCGGCCTCAAGACCCCTTTTGCGTTGCCAAAGCAGGCACGGGAAGACGATGACAAGACACTCGATCCGAGTGGCAAGGCCGAGAAGGATGCGTATTCCCCCAATGGAAGGTTGTAACTGTGTCCAAGCACACAAGGACGACGATCATGCTCGGACCAAGTCTCTCCGCAGCCTTTTGGAGCTCAATAGAGTGACCCGCACCAGACCAGCCACCGAGTCCACGCGTAAGGCCCCTTCAGCGGCGTGTGCCTCACGAGCGGAGTTCGAAACTGGCCATAGCTTCCGCGACACGAAGCTGCTCGAAATCGCTCTGACGCATAGTTCTCTCGTCCATGAAGAGCCCTCGCTGCGAGACGGACGCACCGCCGGGGACGCTCCCGACAACGAACAGCTGGAGTTTCTCGGTGATGCCGTTCTCAGCCTGGCTGTGGCCGAAACTCTCTTCCGCAACTTTCCCGCCGCGCGTGAAGGCGATCTGACCCGCCTTCGTGCCTCGGTTGTCAGCAGCAAGCACCTTGCGGCCGTTGCCATCCGGCTCAATCTTGGGGCATACCTCAGGCTTGGTCGCGGGGAAGACCGCAGCGGCGGTCGACGCAAGCCCGGTCTGCTCGCCGATGCCATCGAAGCTGTGATCGCCGCGCTCTATCTGGATGGTGGCCTCGCCGTTGCAGCCACCTTCATCAATCGCGAGATCGTCTCGCCTGCTCTTCCGGAGCTGCGGCAGGCGCTCCTGCAGGGTGGATCGATCGGCGACTACAAATCCGCTCTGCAAGAGCAACTACAGGCGACCGGCCTGGGACAGCCGCGATACGTGCTCACCGCGGAGAGCGGTCCAGACCACAAGCGCCTCTTCCGCGTTGCCGTAGAAATCCATGCAGCTGACGGCGTCGCGACTCCTCTCGCCGAATCGGAAGGCCCGACCAAAAAGCGCGCGCAGCAGGAAGCAGCTCGCCTTGCGCTTCTCCAGCTTAAGCACCCCGCGCTTCCTTTCTTGCCTCCTGCGCATACCTCTTCAGAGGCTGTATGAGCGTGGACTCTGCAACTCACGCCGGAAAGCCCCAGCCCACCCTCGTCCCTTCAGAGATCGTGGCTGGAGAGAACACGCTTCTGCTAGCGGGGCAGGCCCTGCTCTCCATTATTGTTGTGGCCATCTTCATCATCACCTTTACTGTGCAGCCCTTCCGCATCCCCTCGGCCTCCATGGTGCCCACGCTGCTGGTTGGAGACTTTCTTCTGGTAGATAAACAAACTGCGGACCGTGACCTCACGCCACTCGCGCCCGGCAAGATCCACCGCGGCGACGTCATCGTCTTCCACTTCCCTGCCAATCCCTCCCTTCACCTCGTCAAGCGGGTCGTCGGCCTGCCGGGCGAACGTCTTCGCATGCATAACGATCAGGTGTTCATCAACGGCAAGAGCCTCCAGGAGCCGTACGCCGTCTACCGGCCTTCGCTGCCCGACAGCTTTCGCGATAACTTTCCTCGTCTTACCGCCACCGACCCGGAGGTCGATGCGCAATGGTGGATGCAGCTTCGTCACTTGGAAGATCACGGCGAGCTGCGCATTCCGCCCAACAACTTCTTCGTCCTGGGGGACAATCGCAATAACAGTGAAGACAGCCGCTATTGGGGCCTGGTTCCGGCCGGAACCATCATCGGCAAACCACTGCTGGTTTACCTTTCTTTGCGGGACGTGGACTCTGACGATCGCGATAGCCGCGCGGACCGCTCCGCAGGCCAGCCAGGAGTTCTTGCCAATCTCCGCAGCCTCGCCCGCTGGCATCGTGCGTTGCACATCGTTCGCTGAGCTCTTGCGCGCGGGGAACGATACACTGACATCCGGAGCCACCATGACCACGCTTTCCGAACCCCATGAACCTAAAACACCTGCCAGCATTGCCGATGCCGCTTCTCCGACCAAGGACGAGCATGCGGAAACTCCCTTGGAGTCCCTTGCCTCCATCTGCACGGTGCTGGCCGTCGGTCTGTTCGTCATGACGTTCGTCTTCCAGAACTTCGAAATCCCCTCCGCTTCCATGGTGAAAACGTTGCTGATCGGCGACCACGTCCTGGTTGATCGCATCACCCTCGCTCCACCTTCGCGATGGGCAAGGTTCCTGCGCTACCGCGACGTTCAGCGCGGCGATATTATTGTCTTTTACAAGCCCAATCCAGAGACTCCCGACCTCTTCCTTGTGAAGCGCGCCATCGGTCTTCCGGGCGACCACATCCATCTGCATAACGGCATCGTGTACCTCAACGGCGTCGCCCAGAACGAGCCCTTCGCGGCTAAGCCGGTGGACGATGGCAATCCGCAGCACGCCTACGATTCTTATCGTGACGACTTCCCGACCGGCGGGCAGGCATACAGCAATATCACCGCACTCTGGGCGGAGGAGCTCCCACAACACATCCAGGGCGGCGATCTAGTTGTTCCTCCCGGCAAGGTGTTTGCGCTTGGAGATAACCGAACCGAGAGCCTCGATGGTCGATACTGGGGCTTCGTTCCGCGTGAGAATATCGTCGGACGCCCCCTCTTTGTTTATTGGTCGTTCCGGACGCCGGCCAATCAGATCGAGAAGCAAAGCCTCGGCGAGCGCATGTCCTTTATGGGCCACGTGCTTCTGCACATTGTCGATCAGACGCGCTGGAGTCGGACCTTCCACGTCATCAAGTAGCGATCATCTACCTTCCGTTGCAAACCTAAGCTGGCACCGGAGACCGAGAGCCATGCAGCAGGAGACCTCCTCGACAAGCGTTCTCACAGAGAGTCCCGAACCGAAGCTACAGCCGCGCTCGCGCCGACCCTCCCCGCGTCTGATCGCTGCCGCCGTCTTCTGCCTGGGCCTTTTTCTTCTCATGGTCCTTCCTCCTCTCGTCAGCCTCAATCGGTATCAGCGTCGAATTACGACCAGCATGGCCCAGGTGCTTGGCCGTCCCGTTCATCTGGATCGCATCACCCTTAACCTTCTGCCACTTCCCAGCTTCACCCTCGAAAACCTGGTGATCGATGAGGCACCCGACTTTGGTGCTGAGCCAATCATCCGCGCCAACACCGTCAACGCGCGCCTCCGCATTAACTCGCTCTGGCGCCATCGCGTCGAGTTCTCCCGTATCACCTTTACCGATCCAAGCGTCAACCTGGTTCACCTGCCTGACGGTCGCTGGAACCTTGCTGGCATTCTGCTGCAGGCATCGCACGTTGAAGCAGCGCCCACCGCGCAGGCCAGCGCCAGCGACGCCCCGCGCTTTCCGTATATCGAGGCTACCGGCGCCCGAATCAATCTGAAGCTCGGCCAGGAAAAGACGCCCTTCTCGCTCATCGACGCCGACTTCGCTCTGTGGCTTCCGCAACCGCGTCAATGGAAGATGCGCATCGGCGCTAAGCCCGCTCGCACTGACACGAACGTCTCTGACACCGGAACGATCCAGATCGAAGCCAGCTTCGAACGCGCCTCCGCGCTCGGAGAGGTCCCGCTCACTGCCGACGCCACCTGGAGTGACGCTCCGCTCGGCGCAACCAGCCGGCTCTTTTCCGGCGCCGACGCAGATATTCGCGGGCAGATGAATCTTTCCGCTCACCTCGCCGGCCAGCTCTCTGCCGCACGCCTGCAGCTTCGCGCGCAGATCGACCATCTTCACCGTTCCGACTTCGTTCCCGAGCAATCGCTCTTCATCGATCTCGACTGCACAGCGCTTGCAACGCATGTCTTTCATTCCTTCGAAGACCTTCGCTGCAGTTGGCCCGTGCCCGACAGCAAAGGTGCGGCCATTGCCCTGACCGGCGCTCTTCCCGATCTCCTGGATCTGCGTCACTCCGCCCAGATCCAGATCGGTACCCCGCACCTCCCCGCCGCCGTCCTTTCCACCTGGGCGCACATCCTCTCGGCACGCCTTCCTGCCGACACCCGCGCCACCGGCTTCTTGGCCGCAACCATGCTCTATACCGGTGAGCGACCCGGAGTGTGGCAGGGTCACGCTACGTTTGAGGACCTCACGATCACCGGCGGCCCACTCGGCGATCTGCCGGTGACAGTTGGCGACGCCTCTTTGCGAGCGATGCCGGGGACAGACTCCACCAGCCTCGAACTTGCGCCAGTCGATCTTTCTCTCGGTGGTCACGATCCGGCCGTTCTCGATGGCTCTGCCGGTCGCGACGGGTACCGACTCCATCTCGCCGGCCCGATCGCCATTCCGCGCCTGCTGGCTCTTGCTGCTGCAGCACCGCAATTTGGCGAGGGATTGTCTGAAGCGCTCCCGAAGAATCGCTTGCTTGGTCCCACCCGTCTCGATCTCACCGCACATCGCTCATGGGGTGGCCCACAGATCTGGATGGACACACCGAATCATCCCTCCTCATTGCCAGCACGCCATCCAGCGCCGCACGCACGCCACCGTCGACAGTAGGAGGTTACGGTTCCAGATCTCGCACATGCCGGCTCCCCGCCAGCTCCGGCACACTGCCGTCGTTCACCTCCACTTGCAGCGGCTTGCCCTGGAACAGAATCCTCGTCGAGGCCACGCCATTCGCCGGCACCCGGAGCCGCTCCGTCGCGGTCAGAGCTCCGGATCGCACGGTCACCGGCACATCCGCTGCAGCACCACCATCATTTCGGATCTCGACTGCCACCAAGTATCCCTCGCCTGTTCCCTGCCGACCCGGATTCGGCCGCGCCGCCGCACTCACAATAGAGAGGTCCGGCAATCCCTTGTCCGACAGCACCCAATCATTGAAGAACCAGGCCAGGTCCTTGCCCGAGGCACCCTCGAGCGCGGCCTCGAAGTGCTTGGCCCCACGCTCCGCCACCGGTCTGCTGCGGAGGGTGACCAAGGCCGTCTTCATAGCCTCATCGCCCACCAAGCTGCGCAACATCCACAGAACGGCGACGGCCTTGTTGCGATAGAACACTTCACGACTTGTTGTCACCAGGCCAACGCCATCCGCATTGGATTCCGCCAGCGCCAGCGCCGGCCGTTGATCCTCTATCTGTCCCAGGGCCGCCTGTCGCCCGCGTTCACGCTCAACGGCCACGATCGGCAGAAACTGTGCGAGCCCCTCGTCCAGCCAAACTTCGTCTGAAGAAAACCATGCGTGGCTCAGCAGATGCACCATGGCAAAGGAGCTATCCGCCTCATTGGCTGATTCGACCAGCAAGGCTCTTTGCGCAAACGGCTGGCCCATGTGGTCTATAAGCACAGGCTGCCGCTCTCGTAAGCTGCCGAGCCAGTCCGTCACCACCGTCTGTGCCGCCTTCGCCGCGGTCTCCACCCGCTCCGCCGCTCCCGCATCATCCGTCACCACGCCTACACTTCGACCTTGCATCTGCGGTGCCGATGCGGCAACAAACAAGCTCATCGCGCCAAAGCCCAGCCGCTCCGGAGAGAAGTCCGCCACCGCGATCCCCGCCGGCTGGGTCTCATCCGCTCCACCGTCCTCTTCAAGCGCGTGCAAGGATTCACTCCTGCCGCAGAAGAACGCTGTCGCTGGCGATTTCCCGCTGTAGTCCACCTGCAACCGAAGCCGGACAATCGCCGCTTGCTGTCGCTGCCGATCGCGGCCTGCCGCCTCCGCGAGCTGCGCGCCCGCTCCCAGAAAGACCTGCGACGCACTGACCGGATACCACAGCACATTGCCAAACCCCCGCAGGAAAATGCCATCGGCGCTGATCGCATCCCAATCCGCCCTCTCTGCGTCAGTTGCCGGCGCGCCACTCCTCTGCAGCCGAGCCGATGACCGATCAATCTTCCCGGAGTAAGCCAGCGTCAGCTCCGTCGTTGCACCCGGCGCTAACGCGTGCGAAAGCGTGATAACCGCTTCACTCTCCGCTCCAGTATGGTCAACGTCCGTCTCCATCTGATGTTTGTCGATGCGCAGCTTCAAAGGCGGGCCTGAGGCCTGCCGTTCAGAGGCCGCCTCCCATTCCAGCGTCGACGAGAGATCAAGAGCAACGCGCGTCAGCGCAGCCGTTCCGTCATTTCGCAGCTGCACCCGCGCTACGGCACTCAGCCCGCTTACGGCCGGCCTCACATGCACGTCAAGGTCGTACCGGGTGAAGGTGATCGCCTCTCGCTCCGCACTTCCGGGCGCGGCCACGCTGTCTGTCACGGCAACGTGCGCCGGTCCAGCTTCAACCGCAGGCACCGTTGCGTGCGCCGGGACCTGTGCTCCCGTCATCGCGCTGCAAACGAGCACCAGAGCGCTCGTCCAGCAAAGCGATGTCCGCCTCAACTGCCTAATCCTTTCAGCTTCTTCACCGGCTTTGCTGCCAGAGCGGCCACAACCTTGCCTCGTCGCTGCCGCATCGCCTCATACATCACCACCGCTCCCGCAACCGACACATTCAGGCTAGACACCCGTCCCGCCATCGGAATCCGCAGCAGATGATCACAGGTCTTCTTCACCAGGTCATGCATCCCTTCGCCCTCACGGCCAAGCACCAAAACGCAGTTCGTCTGGAAATCGAACTCTGTGTAGTCCATCGATCCACGCTCGTCGAGCCCGATGACCCAGAAATGCCGCTCCTTCGCCTGCTCCAGAGCGCGCACCAGGTTGGTGACACGTGCGATCCGAACATGCTCCACGGCACCGGCAGAAGTCTTCGCCGCGACGGCCGACAAGGGAGCCGATCGCCGCTCCGTCAGAACCACGCCATTAACGCCGGCGCCGTCGCAAGTCCGCAACAACGCGCCGAGATTGTGCGGGTCTTCCACCCCATCAAGCGCCAGCAGAAACTGGTGCCCCACCTCCGTGGAAGGCGTCGTGTTCGGCCGCCCGATCAGATCTTCAAGCGCCAGCAGCTTGCGCTCCCGCACCATGGCCACCGCACCTTGGTGCGTCTCCGTCCCAGCCACACGCGTCAGCTGCACCCGCGCCTCCGCCATCACGCGAACGCCCGCCTCCTGGCATTGACGCGACAGGCGCTCCAGCCGCTCGTCTTTCCGTTCCCGCGCGATCAGCACATGATCAAGAGACCGTGGATTCGCTCGCACAGCCTCCTCGATCGAGTGCAATCCATACAAAACATCCATAGTCAGAGTTTATCGCGGGGGCTGGGTCACTCTCGCCCCGTGACTACCCCACTGCGTCCATCAATCCACTAAAATCGAAGCTGGAGCACGAGACAGAGACTTTTTGCGGAAAGGGAGCGTCCTTACCAGACATGCGAGCGATGTCGATATCCACCGCGTCCGCCGTAGCCGTCGCCCAGTCCCAGGCGGAGACCATGGTGATTGCGCAGGGTCTCAAGCGACAGGATCCCGAACTGCTCGATCGCCTCATCGAAGAGTTCCAGCATCGCCTTCTTCGCTACCTTCTGTTCCTCACCGGCAACCGCGAGGTCTCGGAAGATCTCTTCCAGGAGACCTGGATCCGCGTCCTTCTGCGCGGCGCGCAGTTTAACGGCAAATCGCGCTTCGATACGTGGCTCTTCACCATCGCCCGTAATCTCGTCATCGATCTCTCCCGCAAGCGCACCATGGCTAGCCTCGATGAGATGAGCGAAGGCAGCGACAACGAACGCCCTTTTGAGATCATCGACACCGAACCCTCGCCGCTCGACCAGTTCCGCTCCAGTGAAGATCGTGCAGAGGTTCATCAGGTTCTGGTAAACCTCGAACGTCGTTCCCGTGAGGTCCTGGTTCTACGCTTCTACGAAGAACTCAGCCTGGAGGAGATTGCTTCCATCACCCAGGCACCGCTCTCCACGGTCAAGTCGCGCCTGTATCGTGGTCTGGCTTCGGTAAAACCAGAGCTCGCCAAGCTACGCTCCATGCGCGCCACCGAGGTGACGGCGTGACTCCCTTCGACCCAGCGTCCATCCCCCATCCCAAGAGCCGCGCCCGTGAACTCTGCGGCTCGGTCGCGGTCTCAGGAGATGCAGCCCGGGTCCAGCTCGTCAATCGAACTCACCGCATCGTTCGCGAGCGCGCGCAAAGCCTGAAGTCGCAACGCTCTCGCGGCCGCAGTCTCTGGATCCCGATGGCGATTAGCGCCGCCTTTCTGCTTATTCTCTGCACCGCCATCTGGTCCTTGCTTGACCAGTACGAACTGACCCCCACCGGCATTCCGGACGCCAGCAGCCAGATCTTTATCTTCTTCCTTTGGTTCTTTCCCGTCTCCGCCGCCATACTGGCACTTGCCTGGGCGCACCGTGCGCATGCCGATCGTGAGTCGCTGTAATGAACTTCTTCTCCGGGCACGACAGCTCCATCCACTCCACAAACACCCAGGATGCTCTCGATAACCGGGAAGATGACCTAAGCGTCATCCCCACATGGTCGATTGCCCTATCGATTCTCGTCTTTGTCGGTGTGCAATATCTCTTCCACGGAGTCATGCCCCACCACAAGCACGAGATGCTTCCCATGCGCCTCCTCATGGGCTACTCCTGGGGTACAGCCTTCGCCAGCTATGTGCTTCTGGTCGGTTACGTCAGCCGAGACGTTCGGCGCCGCAACATGTCTGCCGGCATCTGGATGCTCATCGTTGTTCTCATGCCCGGGGGCATCGGTGCCGTCGTCTATTTTCTCTTGCGTCAGCCAATCCAGAAGCGCTGTTCCCACTGCAGCACAGAGATCGCCGCCAGCTTCCATTTCTGCCCACAGTGCCAGTTCCAGATGGCTCCGGTCTGCGGCCGCTGCTTCCGCAGCGTCAAGATCACCGACATCTACTGCACCCAGTGCGGCCACGATCTCGCACAGGACCATTCGCCAGCACGCCTGCGCGCGTACAGTGACTAGGGACAGACCCTCGCGTGACCGCTCTCATCATCGACGACGAACCCCTCAGCCGGCAGGAGCTTCAGTTCCTGCTTGAAGATGCTGGCGGCGTCGACATCCTAGCCCACGGCACCAATGGCATCGAGGCCGTTGATCTCATCGGCGAGCACCAGCCTGATCTCGTCTTCCTCGATGTCCAGATGCCCGGGCTGGATGGCTTTGCCGTCCTGAAAAGACTTCTCGACCGCCACACTCCGATGCCGCAAGTCGTATTCGCGACTGCCTTTGACCAATACGCCGTGCGCGCCTTCGAGGTCAACGCGGTCGATTACCTCCTGAAGCCGTTCGATAAGAAGCGCGTTCTCCAGACGCTCGAAAAAGCGCAGGCCCGTCTTACCCGCCAGCACGACGCTCCACCCTCTGTCGCCGACTCCCTTCTTCCAGACGCCACGACGGAAGCCAAGCTCGACGCTCTCCTCCGCCTCGTCGGGGAGCAGGCACACGGCACGCGCCCCGCCCCGCCGCAACCCGCCAGCCACACTGGCAAAATCGTCGTCCGCGCGGCGAGTCGCCTGCTTCTCGTCGACCAGCGTGAGATCTGCTTTGCATCGATTGACGAAGGTGCCATCACAGTCGTCACTCCCGCCGTCGAGGGCCTTTCCAACTGCCGTACCCTCGAGGAGCTCATGGACCTGCTCGATCCCGATGCCTTCTGGCGCGCCCATCGCTCGTTCATCGTCAACATTCAACACATTCGCGAGGTTGTCCCCTGGTTCAAATCCAGCTACCAGCTCCGCATGGACGATCCCAAAAAAACCGAGATCCCCGTCAGCCGTTCCCAGACCAGGCGACTGCGCGATCTCTTCAACCTCTAACGATCTCCGCGACGAACTCTGTAGTGGTGGTTGAAGTCGAACCGGTACACTACGCCCGCACTGAGTGCCTTCGGGTGGATTGATCCGCTCGCCACCGCCGGCGTATTCCAGTACTGATATTGAAAGTCCACCTTCGCCGACCACTGCGGCAGCACGTCATACTCCACGCCCAGCCCCGGGGAGTACACCGTCGACACCGTCTTCAGGTACAGCAGATTCCCAAACAGCAGGCCGTACTTGAAGTCAACCTCTCCCCGCCCAATCAGAAAATTTGCGTACGGCCGCAGTGACCCGATCTGCCGTTCCACTTTCAGTCCACCTAAAAAGCTCTTCTGCCGATCGATCTGCCCGTTGTAGAAGGGATAGTCGCCTCGAACTTCAATCACCGGCCGCAACTTGCGAAATGTCAGAAACGCCAGATCCGCACCTGCGGTCACGCCAAGGTTCCGGCCGCCCAGAACATTCGTCCATGTTCCCGTCCCCATGCCGAACGCCGACAGCCCGAGAGGCTGCACCGCTGTAGCGTCCCCTTGCGCCTGCGCTCGTTCTCCATCGATTGCAAAAAGAGCCGCAACGGCGAGTACAAGAAGGCTATTACCCCAATACGATCGATACTTCGTCACTATCCTGAACCTCACGGCGTTAGACGGAGCATTCTGCGTGAGCGGGTTGCGCCACCCCTTTGATTTCCCCATGCACTACTCTCTCCCGTGCCGGCCTTGCATAGCAACCCTGCCCGCACAGGCACACGTGTTCGCGGTGTCTTACAATGAGCACGCTCTTGGACACGCCATCATGGATTTGCCTCCAGTGACAGATTGGCAACAGCTACAGCAGTGGTCCGCTCGGATTCTTTTCGCTCTTCTGGCCCTCGCTCTTCTCAGCTACGCCGTAGACTGAGGCGTCTGGAGGGTCCGCCTCACGCACGGCACCGCGACCGGTAACGTCGAGGTCATGCGCCTGGTCGTCGCTCCGCTCAAGGGCAATCGCGAGGAGTTCTACATGGACGGCACCGACATCGTAGCGTGTAGCCGATCGCTCTTTCCTCAAGGCGGCTACCAGGCATGCTGGTGGCTGGAGCGGCATCGCGTCCTGTTCGATCGCTGACGAGCCCACAGATCTGCCGTTTTATTTGTGTCTGGTTCGTGAATCGTGCGGTACAGTAAGCGCACGCACCCCACTTGCAACGCCTGATCTGCTCCACACGATCGATCGATTGATCGTAGGCGCACCTCATGACTCCAGTCCTCCGGTTGGTCGTCTCAGTTGTCCGTTTCTTTCACCCCGTCTGATCTTGATAGGAGCCATTGCATGTCATCCTCTTTGGTACGTGCCTCTCAGCCCTCCCGCAGATCCTTTCTCCGGCTCGCCTCGCTGGCTGCCTCCGCTCCCATCCTGACCGAAGCCCACTTCGCCTACGCCGCCCTCCAGTCGTCGGCCGCAGACCCGGCAAAAGCAATCCCCCACGGCGGTCGTCGCGCACGCCCAGCCATGCCGGCGGACGCCGTTCTAATCAACGCGAATGAAAATCCGCTCGGCCCATGCAAGGCAGCCTGTGACGTCATCGCCGCCATTGCCCCGCAAGGTGGCCGGTACGATATGCTCGGCGAAACCGATAAACTCACCAAGACCTTCGCCTCACAGAACAACCTCAAAGAAGAGTACGTCTCCGTCTACGCAGGCTCCTCCGAGCCGCTGCACTACACCGTCCTTGCCTTCACCTCGCCCATTCGCGGCTTCGTTACAGCAGATCCCTCCTACGAGGCCGGCATGATGGCTGCCGTTGCCAGTGGCGCAAAGATCTCCAAGGTTCCACTCACCTCCACTTACGCTCATGACGTCAAAGCCATGGTCGCCGCCGATCCCGCAGCCGGCGTCATCTACATCTGTAATCCCAATAACCCCACCGGCACTCTCACCACAAAAGAAGATATTGCTTGGGCGCTCGTGCATAAGCCTAAGGGATCCATTCTGCTAGTCGATGAGGCCTACATCCACCTCTCCGATGCTCCGCATGTCCTCGATTTCGTCGCGGCGGATAAGGACATCATCGTCCTTCGCACCTTCTCCAAGGTCTACGGTATGGCAGGTATTCGCTGCGGTCTCGCGCTCGCCCGTCCGGACCTCCTCGCGCGGCTTCAGCCGTACGGGCAGAACGCCATGCCCATCACCGGCTCTGCCGCCGCCAACGTCAGCCTGCTCGAAGCCGACCTTGTGCCCACCCGCAAGAAGATCATCGCCGACACCCGCATCGACACCTTCTCCTGGCTAACCACGAACCGTTACAAATTCATCCCGTCAGTCTCCAATTGCTTCATGATCGACACCGGTCGCAACGGTCGCGACGTAATCAAAGCCATGCAGGCGAAGAACGTCATGATAGGTCGAACCTGGCCCATCTGGCCGAACATGGTGCGCGTCTCCGTCGGAACTCCCGTCGAAATGGCCCAGTTCAAAACGGCCTTCAAGTCCGTCATGGACCAGCCCGCGACCGCCAGTGCCCATGTCGATCACCTCGAAGATCACTTCTTTCCTTCCATGGGATAGCCAGTCGTCACACGCCTCAGAGAGCACAAGGGGGAAGGCAGACTGCCTTCCCCCTTGTGCCTCTTTGCTTCGTCATCCCGATCCTGATCCACGTCGAAGCGGGATATCTCACTACGTCCTCAAAAGACATCCCTGTACTTCCGTTTGTGCCGTTGCCTGTTACTTACTTCGAACTGCGATGACTTCGATCTCTACCAGCGCCCAAGGCGCTGCCAAAGCCGCGACCTGCATCGCACTTCGCGCTGGCTTGTTCGGCTGATCCGCCGTCCCGAAGTACTGCGTGTACGCCCCCTGCAGACCCGCGAAGTCCAGCTTGCCGCCCTTTGCTGGATCGCCCGTTAGAAAGACCGTCATCTTCACTACGTCCTTCATGTTCAGCCCTTGCTCCTTGAGCAGCGCCTGAATTTTGGTCAGGGCACTCGCCGCCTGCGTCTTTGTGTCGCCGTAGACCGCCTCCGTGCCTTTGGCCGCATCGGCTGCCGTCACCGGGCTTGCAAGCTGCCCACTCAGGTACAGCGTATCGCCAGCCCAAACGCCATTGGCAATGGGGCTCTTCTCGTTCGGCTGCAGATGCTTGACTGTCACCTGCGCTCCCGCAACCTGCGCGAGCATCAACACAATGCCCGCGGATCTCTTTCGACTCATCTTCATCGTTCACTCTCTCTTGAAACTTGTTGGTGAGTTTCGCCTTTGCCGGCAGCTTGGATCATGCCTGCCTGGTCTTCACCACGTCGGAGATCATCTGGGTTGCGCGGATCGAGCTCAGCGCCGCGCCCTCCTGCCAACCAACGATGTGGCTCACATGGTCCCCCGCGAAGTAGATCGGCCCATCAGGCTGGATTAGCACCTCGTAGTTAGGGTTGGTCTCGGTCCGCGCTTTTCCTGCCGAGCGTGCCTGTCCTGTCTGTCGCGTCAGCGACATGCCCGGCGCGTGGTCCTGATCCGGGGCATAGCTGCGAATCCATGAGCCCTCGTTATGCTCCATCTTGCCCCAGCACACGTACATCGGTTTCTCGAGTTCTTTGCCGTGCCCCGGATGAAGCCGCTCAACTGACTTTCGGCTTTCCTCAAACTTCTGCGGAAGGTCCATCTTCTGGAAGGGCGTGTCCCGCTCATCCGTGTAGCCGCTCACCAGAACCCCGCGCGGGGAGAACAGCCCCGCGGAAGGAAACCAGATCGGGCTGCACCCCGTGTTCACAAACTCGAGCCCACCGTAGATGTTGTAGTCCTGCTCCCAAAATCGCCGACTCTCCCACGCTACCTTATACGCATGCGAGTAGCTACACTCTTCGACCACCTTCTTGTACGGTGCGCTGAAGTCGTTCGGCGTTTTCTTCAGGATCGTGAGTGGCATGGCGCATATGCAGAAGTCTGCTTCGATCGATTTCGGCTCGCCGCCTTGTTTATACCCGATCCTGACGCCCTTGCCTGATTTACGAATCTCCGTCACCGGCGCACCATACTTCACCGTGCTTCCAAGCGCTTTCGCAAACGCGTACGGGATTTTGTCCATGCCCCCAACTGGCTGAAACATCGTGGCTTGCATGTCGAACTGCTCGTCGAACAACATGCCCTGCCAGAAGTCTTCATCGAGCAGCGTATGCAGGTCGATGGGCTTTTCGAGCACCCCGGTCTCGTCTCCGGCACCGGCCGTTCGGGCGTATCCCGCACGATCGCTGCCAACGTACTTGCCTGCTTCATCGAGTGGGCCGTACATGCGCAAAAACGTGAGAATTCGGTCCTTATCCTCTGCAGAAAGCGCCTGATCGAGGGCTCCTCCATGTACGGATTTCATCAGCAATTCGCTTACGTGGCCGCGGGTATCGTTCACAACGCGGCGTTGCACCACGGGCTTTCCACCGTTGGCTGCGTCGTTCTGTAAGTAACTCGATCGAGTGGAGTTAACCTCAACCTGCAACTCCACGCCGAGAGTTCGGCAATAGCCTAGGATGGTAGGGTGGATGGAGGGCAGGCGGGCAGGGCCAAAGTTCTGATAATGCGGGGTTTCCCAACCGCATTGCTGCTTTGATCCGTCGTTGAGGGTGACCGTGTCGCCGGGGCGGACGGTGTAGTTGCGGCCCCCGGGGCGCTCGCGGGATTCAAGCACGGTACAGCTAAACCCAAGCGAATGAAGCTCATACGCGGCGACAAGACCGGCGATGCCAGCTCCGAGAATGACCACCGAGGTGCCTTTTCCGAGGTTTGGCGCGGCTGAAACGGTTTGTGCGTGGGCATGGCTGGTGGGAGCTAACCCCAATGATTGCATGGCGATAAAGGCAGCACTGAAACCGCCGGCCTGCGCAACGCGGGTGATGAAGTCACGTCTGCTACATCCAATCAAACGACACCTCTCGTGGGGCAACGATGGGTGTGCCTCGGCGTGGCGCCCGGAGGCACAGCGTTGGGTGCGGCCATTCTAAGCGCTTTATCGAGAGACACTTACGTCATTCGCTCGACGGTAGCGACAAGGATGGCGACTGGTTTTCAGATGGTTTTTAGACTGTACCCCAAGATGTCACGCAGCGCTCACAAATCTGTAACGAAAGGTCATTTTTCGCTGAGGTGCAGCGTGTTTTCGCGGAGGTTAAGGGGTGTTTTGTGCAGTTTTGGTCGAGGTGTTCTGTCCCTGGAGTCCGGATAGGAAGTCTCGGGGCAGCCTATCGGGAGGAGTAAAAGGATTTATTTCGGCTGGATGGCGCAAAACCGGCGGGGAGTAGAACTCCCCGCCGGTTTTGCCGATTGCTTTCATGCCCGCGGCTAGAGGTTGCGCGAGCGGTTGCCGGTGACCAGGCGAAGGAGGAGGGTGAGGATGACGGCACCGACGACGGCGACGAGGATGGTATAGAGCAGACCGCCCTGGCCGGAGAAGCCAACAGCGCGCATGATGTAGCCGCCGATGATGGCGCCAAGGATGCCGACGACGATGTCACCGAGGGCGCCGAAGCCGGAGCCCTTCATGAGCTTGCCTGTGATGAAGCCGGCGATAAGACCAACGATGATCCACCAGATGATAAACATGCTGTCGATTCTCCTTGAGGTGAGCGGTGCGTGTGATGGGTCTGGAACGGGCCGCGGGGAGGACGGACGAACAAGAGCGGGTTAGGGGCCGGGCAGGCTGACGTGCGGTCTATACCTGCGGTCAGGAGGCTGCGAGGGGTACCTTGATTCAGAGGGGTAACGTGACGGTTTGGGTTGTGTCTCCCCTCGGTTGTTTTCTGATGGAGGTCTGATGCGAAGGTCACGGAAGCGACGGAGACCTTCGGCGATCCGAGCGTTCGTAACCAGAACCGATCGGCATGGCACTACTTTGCAGTCGCTGGCTTGCCGGCGATGTGGAGATCGTTATCGACGGAGAAAGTGCCGGCGGTGGAGTTGGCCTGATTGCCCTGAGCGAGGGCAGCGCCGGCGAAGAGCGTGGCGGCGAGGGCAACGAGGAAAGGCGGGGGGGATTCATGGGAGGGATCTCCGAGGGGCAGAGGGTGTGCGTTCGAAAATCTGGATGCCGGTTGGAGGCTGTGGACGTGTGGGCGGATTTGCGGATGGCGGAAGCGATCTCCTGTCACATAATGTTGAGCGCACGCAGATTGAGGTGCGGGGTGGCCGCTATCCCGGTGAGAGTACGCGACATCCAAGTACTCGATGGACGGACGTCAAATCTAAGGCTCCCACGAGGAGCGATGAGGCTTTATGGCAATCGAAACAGCAGAGGATTTATTTCTGGACGAGTTGAAGGACATCTATTCCGCGGAGAAACAGGCGATTCGCGTGTATCCACGGTTGGCCAAGGCGGTGTCGTCGGACGAGTTGAAGCAGGCGCTGAAGACGCACCTCGAAGAGACCAAGGGGCAGGTTGAGCGGCTGGACCGGGTGTTTGAGATTTTGGAGAAGCGGGCTGGCGGAAAGACATGCGAGGGCATGAAGGGGCTGATCGAAGAGGGCTCCGAGATGGCCGAAGAGGTAGAAGCCGGCCCGGTGCGGGATGTGGCGCTGATTGCCGCGGCGCAGCGGATGGAGCACTACGAGATTGCGGCGTATGGCACGATCGTTACGCTGGCGAAGGAGATGGGGCAGACCGAAATCGCGGACCTGCTGGGGCAGACGCTCGCGGAAGAGAAATCGACTGACGAGAAGCTGACGGAGGTGGCGAACACGGTGAACAAGGAGGCTCTGGCGGCGGGGGGAGAGGAGGACGATGAGGACGAAGCTCCTGCTCCGAAGAAGTCGGCTTCGAAGAAGTCGAGCAAGAACAAGAAGTAGTGAAACGTACCGGGTTGAAGTGGGGGGGCGAGGGAGTTTCCCTCGCCCCCTTGCTGTTTCCGGTTAATGGCTTTGTAAGCCTGCCCTGCGCGAATCAGATGCGAGCGATCCTAATTGTTCCTGGGCTGACTGAGGCGTACAGGCGGGCGCTGCTCCAGAGGTAGTGTTCTGGTCGAGTTACAAGAGCTCGTTTGACGGGGTTGCGATGGATGTAGTTCACCTTTTCGATGGTTTCATCGTGGGTACGGACGTTGCGGTCGAAGTAGCGGCGTTGCCAGAACTGATCTGACCCGGTTGACTTGAGCGCGTGGGAGGAGCGCTGTTTGAGGATCTGGAGGAAGGTGGCGATGGTTCCCTGCCCGGGCTCGTCGGTGAGGAGATGGACGTGCTCGGGCATGAGGACGTAAGCGACGAGTTTTAGGTCCTGCTTTTCCCGGACTTGTTCGAGGATTCGCTCGAGGGTGTCTTTGGCTTCAGGGTTTTGGAGAAGGGGCTTGCGGCGATAGCAGCTGAAGGTGATGAAGTGGAACTGTTCGGATTGGTGGTATCGCTTTAGGCCGGTGGGCATGGTGGTGCGGGCAGTTTACCGCTGTTGCTTGGGTTTGATGGCTGGGGGAGTTGGGGAAGACGGTTGTCCGGGCGTTTTACGTCCCACCCTTCGCCAAAGGCTGCGAAGGATGGGGCACCGTCAGGGTTGGGGTGGTGGTAGGGTGGGCCGCCAGCCCGGTGGCCACTATAACGCCTTCTTTACAGTCCTAAGATCTAGTAAAACGCTTGTTCCTAAATCAGTGAGTGACCAAAAAAGAGCCATGCTTCCCTGTGCGGTGACTTGCATATCTACATCGACTAAATTGAGAGCGATGAATTGAATCTTGACTGTCTCGTATCCTTCATCTTCTAATCTCCAATGGTCATATGCTTGCTTCTCTCGTAGCCGTAGCTTGCACAGATGCAGAACAACTTGAGTGAAGTGATGCTTCATTAAGGCATCGTTTGGATGTTCTAGAATATATGGGGCTATGCCGGAGAATATCGCGCTCCACGTAAGTGGGACCTTCCACTTCGTTGGAACATATGAAACCAACTTGCAGGACCCGTAGATATCATAGGACTCTTCCAAGCCGGCCAGATTTTTTAGCCTTGGACGTGAATCTGCGGCCGCTGACTCAAGCAAGGTATTTCGTTCTCTCAGCGCCTCTAGCTGTTTGTGAAGGCTGTTTAGATCTTGAAGCGCTTCGGCAGTTGTGACGCGATCTGCGCGAATCCAGCCAACTGCGGGGTGTGCTTTGATGGTTTTCGTCAAGCTTAGAGCAACCAACCCGGGAAGTTCTTTGGCGTCGTGCCACATTTTGACCACTGCACCTTTGGTAACTTTATCCCGGAAAGCTTGGAGGCGGTGACGAAGATTTGGGTCTAGATCTGAGTTCCTGACTGAAATTTCTTCAGGCTTATCGTGAATGAAAGCGAGAACCTGCATGCCGCGCTCCCGCGCATGGTCATACTCGAGTTCTGTATAACTAAGACCGTCAGACGCCGTTGAGCCGTAACGGCCCCCAATGATGACTACGTAGTAGTCACTATCATCGATAATTTTTTTAATGAAAGAGAATTGTTCTTCGTCTACTGCAGGAAATAACTCCATACCTGCCGGTATGCAGTCCATCTCTAGCAAGGATTGGATCACCGCGCGACGTTCTTCTTTTAGATCCGCATATGTAGAACTGACAAAGATCTGGTACCGCTTCTCCATGCGTCCTACCTACTGTCAATCACGTGCCGATCACTCCACTGTAACGCTTTTGGCGAGGTTTCTGGGTTGGTCTACGTCGCAGCCTCGGCGGACGGCGATGTGGTAGGCGAGGAGTTGGAGGGGGATGGTTTCTAGGAGGGGGAGGAGGAGTTCTGGAGCGGCGGGGATGTGGATGGTGTGTTCGACGAGCTGGGTGATGATGGTGTCGCCCTCGGTGGCGATCGCAATCACACGTCCCGACCGGGCGGTGACCTCCTGGATATTGCTGAGGGTTTTTTCGTATTTGAGGACGGAGGCGGGGTCGGTGGGATCTTTTGTCGCGATGCAGACTACAGGTAACGTCTCGTCGATGAGGGCGTTGGGGCCGTGCTTCATCTCGCCGGCAGGGTAGCCTTCGGCGTGGATGTAGGAGATTTCTTTGAGTTTGAGGGCGCCTTCGAGGGCGATGGGGTAATGGATGCCGCGGCCGAGGAAGAGGAAGTCGCGGGCGGTGGAGAAGAGCTGGGCGAGGTACTGGCACTGGGCGTTGAGGGAGAGGCGTGGGGCGATGCGGCGCTCGGGCCGGGTGGCGGAGACCCACGTCTCAGAATCGAGACGGGGGGCACCCGGTGCGGTGGCGGGTGGAGAGAGGGGGATGAGGGCAGCGGTGCCTTCCCCGCCGCCGGTGGCATTGGGGACGGTGAGGGAGAGCATGGAGTCGAGTTTGGCGGGGATGCGGGAGAGCTCGGTGACGTAGTGGAGGGAATCCTGTTCGGAGATGGTGCCGCGGGTCTGGGCGAGGTGGAGGGCGAGAAGGAAGAGGGCGGTGAGCTGGGCGGTGAAGGCCTTGGTGGAGGCGACGCCGATCTCGGGGCCGGCGTTGGTGGTGATGGTTCCCTGGGCGCGGCGGGTGACGGCGGCGCCGACGACGTTGCAGATGGCCAGGGTTTTGCTGCCGAGGGCGATGAGTTCGGCCTGGGCGGCGAGGGTGTCGGCGGTTTCACCGGACTGGGTGATGAGGAGGCCGATGGTGTGGGGATCGGCGAGAGGGGAACGGTAGCGGAACTCGCTGGCGTAGTCGACGTCGACACGGAGGCGGGCGAGGCGCTCGATCATGAACTTGCCGGCGAGACCCGCATGCCAGGAGGTGCCGCAGGCGGCGATGGTGATCTGGGTGGCTTCGCGGAACTCCTGGGCGGAGATTTGGAGATCGGGGAGGAAGACGCGGCCGGTATCGAGCGAGACGCGGCCGAGGGTGGTGTCGCGGATAGAGCGGGGCTGCTCGTTGATTTCCTTGAGCATGAAGTGCTTGTAGCCGGCTTTTTCGGCTTGGATGGGATCCCAGGTGACGCGCTGGGGGACGAGGGTGTGGGGGCGGCCGTCGAAGTCGGTGAGGGTGATGCCGGAGGGAGTGAGGACGGCGAGTTCGCCGTCGGCGAGGAAGTAGATGGTGCGGGTGTGATGGAGGATGCCGGGGACATCCGAGGCGAGGAAGAACTCGCCGTCGCCGAGGCCGAGGACGGCGGGTGGGCCGAAGCGGGCGGCGACGAGTTTGTCGGGCTCGTTGGCGGAGAGGACGCCGATGGCGAAGGCTCCGGTGAGGCGTTTGACGGCGCGGCGCACGGCTTCCTCCAAGGGAAGGACCTGCCGTCCAGGCTGCGACGCTTCGCGTGGGTCTTGCGAAGGGCTCGTGGGAAGTGTGAGGACGGCCTGAGATTCGTTGGTGTCGGCGGCGTCGGTAGACCCCACCCTTTCGGGCGATGAAGCTGCCCGCGAGGATGGGGCACCCGGGGTGGTGGCGGCGGCTAGCTCGAGTTCGTCCTGGATGATGTGGGCGATGATTTCGGTATCGGTTTCGGAGGCGAAGGTGTGGCCTTTGGCGAGGAGGGCGGCTTTGAGCTGGAGGTAGTTTTCGACGATGCCGTTGTGAACGACGACGAGGGTGCCGGTGCCGTCGCGGTGAGGATGGGCGTTTTCTTCGGTGGGGCGGCCGTGGGTGGCCCAGCGAGTGTGGCCGATGCCAAAGGTGCCATCGACGGGGTCGGTGCGGAGGATGGCATCAAGGTTGCGGAGCTTGCCGGGGGCGCGGCGGAGCTGGAGCCCGGCGGGGCCACCGGCGACGGCGATGCCGGCGGAGTCATAGCCACGGTACTCGAGGCGGGCGAGGCCTTCCATGATGACGGGGACGACGGGCTTGCGGCCGATATAACCAACGATTCCACACATACCGGAGAGTGTAGAAGGTTGAGGGCGATTTGGGGTGTGGGACTTTTGGGGGGAGGGTGGCTTGCGGGGGACGGGTAGTGGGTTAGGGTAGGGGCGGGGTGGAGTAGACCCGGTCGAAAAGCAGATCCCTACGGGAAGACAACAAAAGAGATGCGGTGAATGCACCCGAATGCGGGTTAATTGAAAGCGGCTCCGATCGGAGGATCGGAGCCGCTGAGATGGGTGGATTCGCTGGTCCAGTTAGAAGGAGAGCTTGCCGAGGAGCTGGATCTGGCGTGGGCCGTAGAGGACGCTCGAGGTGGAGGTGGGGGTGCCGAAGGGGGTTGCGGTGTAAGGGAGGATGCAGCCGGCGGAGGTGGCGGGGCTGAGGGTACAGGCGGTGCGGGCGGTTGGGGTGCTGACGGCGACGTAGCTGTAGGCGACCTGCGAGACGGCGAGGATGTTGCGGTGGTTGACGACGTTGAAGGCCTCGGCGGCGAGCTCGAGGTGCATGCCTTCGCGGAAGAAGGGAAAGAGGCGAGAGACGCGGGCGTCGAGGTTGTGGACGCCAGGGCCGGGGAAGGCGTTGCGGCGGGCGATCTGGTCGGGGACGCGGCCCGGGGTGCCGGAGTTGTTGAGGGAGAGGGCCGCACCGGTGAGCCCGCCGTCACCGATGGCGGAGACGGGCGAGTTATTGAGGAGGGCGGTAAGCGGGAAGCCGGTCTGCGCGGTGAAGGTTCCGGAGAGCTGCCAGCCATTGGCGGCGTAGGCGGCGAAGCGGTTGCCGAGGGGGAGCTTGGAGGTGGCGACGACGGAGCCGACGAAGCGGCCGCGCTGATCGAGATCGGAGCGGGAGTACTCGGCGCCGCGCCCGAGGCGGGAGCCACGGGCGAAGGGGTCGATGGGGGTATCGGTGCCGTTGAAGGTGCCGTTGACGCCGGAGACCTGGCCGCCATCCATGGTTTTGGCCCAGGTGTAGTTGGCGAGGACCTCGACGCCATAGGAGAGGGGCTTGCGGACGGAGACAGCAAGGGAGTGGTACCAGGCGTTGACATCAGAGAAACCGGCGAGGACGGAGCCCGTAGAGGGAGAGAGGCGGCGGGTGTAGATGGGGACGGCGACGGTCTGGATAGCGGCTCCTGCGGAGTTGAGCTGGGTATAGGGCCGCGCGGTTGAGCCGGAGGTGATGTCGACGTTGGTATCGACGAAGACCAGAAGGCGCATGCCGCGGTTGCCGACGTAGGCCAGGGTGAGGGTGGAATGGAGCGGGAGCTGCTGCTCGACGGTGAGATCCCACGAGTGCGAGAAGGGATTGCGGAAGTTCTGGGCGAGGCCGCGGGCGGAGAGGATGGCGGTGGGCAGGCCGGGATTGACGGCGGGGGTGGCGGCTCCGGTTACTTGATTGAGGGGGCGGGCCCGGGCGGCGTGAAGGCGGGGATGCCACCCTGCGGGGCAAAGGGAACATAGGAGCCGGACTGCTGGAAGAGGCGGTTGGGCTGGCCGGTGGGAGCGTTAGCGATGGCGACGTAGGGGCTGTTGGGGTTGGTGGTGGCATTGACGTTGTATTGCTGCTGATAGACGCCGTTTTCACGCCGGATGGTGTAGAACGTCGAGTTTGAGGTAAGGCCAAAGAAGAGACCATAGCCGCCGCGAAGGACGGTTCCCTCATGCGGGTTCCAGGAAAAGCCGAAACGGGGCGCGCCCATGCCGAAGTCGGTGTTGATGGTGCTGGTGTACTCGTTAGCGACGATCGAGGAGGTGTTGGGGCGATCGGGCTGGGGGACGAGCTGGACGTCGTAGCGGGCGCCGAGCGAGAGGAGGAGCGTGGAGGTTACCTTCCAGTTGTCTTCGACGAAGATGTCGAGGTTTTTGTTCCAGAAGTCGTCGCGGCCACTGCCGGTGATGGGATCGGTAACCTGGGTGAAGGAGTTGTAGTGGCGGCCGCCGTTGACCTGATAGACGTCCTGGACCCAGTTGGAGAAGTTGAACTCGGCGGTGCCGGTGTTGTAGGTGAAGCTGCCGTCGCCCTGGAAGAGATTCTGGATCTGCTCGTGGATGAGGTTGACGTCGACGCCGGTCTTGAGGGAGTGGCGGCCGCGGACAGTGGAGTAGATGTCGGTGATCTGCCAGCGATGCTCGTCGGGGAAGGCGCCGCGGGGGAGGGCGGAGGTTTCGCCATAGGCGAAGAGATTGGTGAGCGAGATGGCGGGGCCGCCGGAGTTGGTGCCGGCGGTCTCAAGATCACGCGACCACTGGAAGTGGACGACGTTGGCCGAACGGGAGGTGAGGGCGGTCTCGGCGTTGGCGGTCAGATAGCGCTGATGGAAGTTGATGCCGCCGTTCTGGGAGACACCGCCGTTTGGGACGGTGGTGGAGGAGTTGTAGCCGTTGGGGATCTTGAGGTCTTCAAAAAGGAAGGAGGCGGAGAGATGGGTCTTCGCGGTAGCCTGCCAATCAAGCCGGGGGAAGTAGATGTCCTGGGTGGTGTTGCGATTGAAGGCACCAAGCTGGGTGGAGCTGATGAAGTTGACGGCGGCAGTGCACTGGGCGGGCGAGATGCCGGGGATAACGGAGGGATAGATGACGGGAGCGGCGGCGGTGCCGCGGGTGACGAAGCCCGAGGAGCGCTGATCGCAGAGGCCGGCGAGCTGCTGGATGGAGGTGGTGCCAGTGTTGTAGGTGGAGAGATAGGTGATGGGGTTGGAGCGGCGATAGCCATCGTAGGTGACGTGGAAGAAGAGCTTGTCTTTGCGGACGGGGCCGCCAACGGAGGCGCCGAACTGGTGTTGGACCTTGACAGGCTGGGTGAGGAGGAGGCGGTTGCCGCCGGGAAGTTGGCCCTGGTACTTGTTCAGGGGGTCGAGGGCGTTGAAGCCGGGAGTGCGGAAGTATTCGAAGAGATCGCCGTGGAAGGCGTTGGTGCCGGACTTGGTGATGGCGTTGACGACGCCGCCGGCGGATTGGCCGAGTTCGGCCGAGTAGGAGGAGACGGAGGACTCGAACTCCTGGATGGCATCGAGAGGATAGACATAGGGGGCGCCGACGGAGCGGCCGCGCGCTTCCGAGAAGAAGGCCTGCTGGTTATTGGCGCCGTCGACGAGGTTGGTGTTGTAGATGCCGGAGATGCCGCGATAGGCGATGAGGCCGGAGTTGCCGTCGGGGGCGACGTTGGGGGTAAGGAGGACGAAGTTATCCCAGCGGCGGCCGTTGACGGGGAGGTTGGAGACGAGCTGTTGGCCGATGGTCTGCGAAGACTGGGTCTTGTCGGTGTCGATGAGGATGTTGTCGGTGGTGACGACGACGTCGGTTGAGACGCTGGCGTTGGGGAGCGTGGCGTCGACGGTGTTGGTGCTGCCGACGGTGACGGTGACGTTGCGCTGGTCGATTTTGCCGTAGCCGGTACCGGAGAGGACGACCTGGTAGGTGCCGGGCTGGAGGAAGGTGGCGGTGTAGTGGCCGTCGGTGTCGGTGGTGAGGGTTCGGGAGGCGCCGGTGCCGGAGTTGGTGACGGTGACGGTGGCGTTGGGCACGACGGCTCCGGAGGCGTCGCGGACGATGCCGGCGATGCTGCCCAGGGCGGCATTCTGGGCGGGGAGAGGGGCGACGGAGAGGAGACAGGCGGCGAGGGCGAGGCGGCGTTTGGAGGCGTGGAGCTGATTCATGGAGGGAAGACTCCTTACGGATGGCCCGGGGGGACCGAGGCAGGCAGAGATGGGTTCGGAGGGTCAAGAGAGCTCGCGCAGGTGGCGAGGACGCGGTTCAGGAACTGCGAACACTGTGATGGAGGTTGAATTTCAAGGGTCAAGGTAAGGAGGGGGTGAAGTCAACTGGAAAGATGGGAGAGGGCGATCAAAATGGCTGGCTGGGCTCGCGGCGGTGGGCTCGCGGTAGAGAAGCGGATCCCTACGAGATGACAACCAAAAGGGGGCAGGCGTGAGCGGATTTCATCCCACTTGTTACGGTGACGCTGTGACGAAGGGGGCACCCTGCAGAGGTGGGCTGGCCTGGGAGAAGCGAATCCCTACGGAATGACAGCTAAAGGAAAGAGGGTTGTCTGCGGTTGCGGTTAATGGATCTGGTCGGGGATGACGGCGTGCTGGATGAGGATGTCGAAGGGGATGAGGCGGAGGGTGTTTTCATGGGTGGCTTCGAGGATGATGGGGCAGGCGGCGCCGGCGTCGAGGACCTGCTTCCAGCGGGCGGCGCAGACGCACCAGTGGTCGCCGGGTTTGAGGCCGGCAAAGCCATGTTCCGGCATGGGAGTGGAGAGATCGTTGCCGAGGCGCTTGGAGGCGGCGAGGAAGTCGGCGGTGACGACGGCGCAGACGGTGTGGACGCCAAGGTCGTCGGGGCCGGTGTTGCAGCAGCCGTCGCGATAGAAGCCGGTCATGGGCTCGCAGCCACAGGTGGAGAGGGGCTGGCCGAGGACGTTTCTGCCGAGGTTTTGTTTGGGCTCTGCTGCGGGCATGGCGGTGATTCCCTTCTGACGCTGCGTGTTTAGTATCCCATTGCGGGGGCGGTGTGCGAAGGGGATGGAGGTGAGCTTGTTCGACAGCGGAAGCGAAATACGGGGTCTTTCCGCGCCGCTACGCTTTAGTCGAGATGACGGCGTCCTTTCAGAGCGCGGGCTTTCCTCTGCGCGGCGATCGAGGGGCTGGCTTAGAAGGACAAAGCAGCAGCGGGGATGAGATCGGGGATGCGGGTGGCGCGGGCGAGGTGTTGGAGGAGGGGTGGGTGGAAGCGGGCGAGGGTGGCGATGGCGGGCTGGAGGACGGGTTGGACGGCGAGGCGAGAGGCGACGGTGGCGAGGGCGAGTTGGCAGCGGAGGGTGGAGTGGACGGCGGTGGTGAAGTCCCTGGCGGTCTGGTTGGCCAGGTACATGGCGGCGGCGAGGTGGGCGGTGTGGAGGGCGATGGACATGCCGTCGCCGGTGAGCGAGGGGATGACGGCGGCCTGGTCGCCGAGGGGCCAAAGGCCGAGGGCGGGCGGGGAGCGGCGGAGGAGGCCGTAGGGGATGTTGGAAAGGGCGAGGGGCTGCGCGAGGAGGGGCTCAGAGCCGGCGAGGCGGCGGCGGAGGTGGGGAGAGACCTGGAGGAGGTAGGCGAGGAGGGTGGGCCAGGTGTTGCCGCCGGAGCCGGAGCTCGCACCGCTGCTGGTGCTGAGGGAGCGGAGGTGGTTGCGATCGACGACGAGGCAGAGATTGGCGCGGGGGTTGCCGTCCGCGTCGGGTTCGACGGGCTGGAGGCCGGCGTAGCCGTGGGGGAAGAGGATGAGTTCGATGGAGGGGCCGAGGGCGGCGTGCTGTTTCGGATCCAGGATGATGTACTGCTTGAAAGCGATGAGCGAGGTGTGGCGGCCGGCGGGGCGGGAGAAGCCGCGGAGGTCGTGTTTGCCCGTGGCGAGGAAGACGGTGTTGGCGGAGAGGGTGGCGCCGGTGGCTAGGCGAAGCTGCCAGTCGGTGGCTGGGCGGGCGGGGGTGGGGGATTCAGGTAGTGTGAGGGACTCGGCACGGCTGCCGCGGAGGAGGGTGGCGCCGGCGGTGGCGGCGCGATGGAGGAGGGCTTCGTCGAGGGTGAAGCGCGTGAGGGAGGTGGCGGGGAACGGGAGGGCGGTTTCGATGAGACGGAAGCCGGTGGCGAGGCGGAGGGTGGTGATGGGGACGGCACCGAGGGCTTGGGGGTCGAGGCCGAGGGCGTGGAGGTAGAGGAGGGCCTCGGCGGAAAGGAAGTCCCCGCAGACCTTGTGGCGGGGGATGGCGTGCTGCTCGACGAGGGTGACGGGGCGGCCGCTGCGGGCGAGGAGGATGGCGAGAGCGGAGCCAGCGAGGCCGCCGCCGAGAACTACTGCGCGTAGGGTGGAAGGCTTCGCGTGGCTTCCTGAGTGAGTGATAGGCGTCATCGGAGGTGTTGGAGGCAGAGGCGGGCGGGGCGGGTGGGGAGGAGGGTGGCGGAGGTGATGTTGGCCTGGGCGAGGAGGGCGTGCCAGTCGGCGGCGCGAAAGGCGCGGCGGAAGGAAACGGGGCCGTCGTGGAGGCAGAACGGGTGCCAGCGGAGGACGGTGCCGAGAGCGAGGTAGAGGCGGGCGGCGCGGAGGGAGCGGGCGAGGTCGTTGATGAACCAGCCGAGGGTGGCGGTCGCGTGCTGCCAACGGAGAACGCGGACGATCTCGGCGTCTTCCAGGTGGTGCATGAAGAGGCTGGAGAGGATGAGGTCGGGCGGGTGGGGTAGATCGAGGGTGAGGGCGTCGGCGGTGAGCCAGGTAATGGGCGTGCCGCGGAGGCGGGGGGTGCGGGAGGTGAGGCGGACTTCGGTTTCGCGGGCGAGGATGGCGGATTGGGGGTTGAGGTCGGCGCCGGTGAGGGCGACGGGAAGACGGCGGATTGCCGCCCAGCGGGCGATGCGGACGAGGGTGTCGCCGCCTCCAGCGCCGATGTCGAGGATGCGGAGGGGGCTTTGCTCGGTGAAGTGCTGGCCGTGGGCGTGCGCGTGATGGAGGGCTCGGCGGAGGAAGGCGAGGGTGGGGCGGTAGGAGCCGGTGAGGACGTTGATCTGGCGGAGGGAGCCGAGGCAGCCGCGGAGGGTTTCGAGGGAGGCGGGGGTGTCCATCCATTCGGGGAGGGTGTGGGGAGCGGCGCGATGGGCGAAGGCGGCGGTCTGGGTCATGAGGGCTTTTCCTAAGACGTCGTGGGTTGGTCGGGTCATGGCGGGCGATCCCCACTGTTACCATCATCTCGGCGAGGGCGTTACGTCATCTATGTCGTTGACAAAGAGGGACGTGGTTGTACCTCGGACCTCGCCGCTGAAGGCTGGAGAACGGTCAAGTATGACTATGTTCGACCAGATAGGACAAGCAACAATTTACCGGATACGGGCGGGGGCAAAGATGGCCTTATCTGGGATGAGTTTTACAGAATATCCGGCACGAAGAAGATGAATGCCTTTTTCATAGGTACAGAGCAGGCGTTTGATGCCGCAGCAAACGATCCAATAGAGTGAGGGAGTCCCGGATAGTTCAGCTCCCGGAAGTCGGGTTTACGGCAACTTCACCGCCGTTGAGATTAACTCCTATTCCTTACCAGGACGATCTTATATTCCCTGAAACGGTCCTTTCAGAGGAAATACAACGACCTGCATGCGTGCGTTTTTGGTTTCCTGGCGGCTTTGGCCGAGGCGATGGCGAGAGGGGTCCTGGCTCCCTGGCTGGGGCCATCGCAGCCGGTTGGCGCGGTTCTGGTGAGCGTCGCTTCGCTCCGTGCTTAAGAGCGGAATGCGGGGGTTCTTCGCTGCGCTCAGAATGACAAGCAAGCGAAGCGGTGGAGGGATGGCTGGGAGGGCGCGATGGATGGATCGTATAGGCAGGGATGGGCGTTCCCGGTAGAGAAGCAGCTTCCTCGACTTCCCACCCCAGCGCGCAGGTGCGCTCGCCGGGGACCCCGGATCGCTCGGAATGACAACAGGGGAGGTGCAGTGATTGGGCGGAAGGCGGTTCAGGCGATGTGGAAGCGCATGGTTTCGGCGGTTAGGCCGGGGCCGAAGCTCATGGCGCAACCGGTTTCGTTGGGGAGGGCGGAGCGGAGGATTTCGTCGAGGACGAACATGACAGTGGCGGAGCTCATGTTGCCGAAGCACTCGAGGACGCGGCGGGATTCGCGAAGGCGGCCGGGGGCGAGGGCGAGGCCGTCTTCCACCGCGTCGAGGACGGAGCGGCCGCCGGGGTGGATGGCCCAGTGGTCGATGCCGGGGGTGCCTGCGGGGCCGGCTATTTCGGGGATGGACGCGCGGAGAGAACGGGCGATCTCGGTGGGGACGCGGCCGGAGAGGAGCATGTCGAAGCCGAGGTCGCGGATGGACCAGGTGATGAGGTCGCGGGTGTGGGGGATGACGACGGCGGCGAAGCTGTCAATAGCGAGGCCGGTAGGATGGGCGGAGATGAGGGTGGCGGCGCAGCCGTCGGAGAAGACGAGGAAGGAGAGGACCTGTTCGAGTTGCTGGGTCTCCTGGAAGTGGAGGGTGCAGAGCTCGAGGTTGAGGATGAGGACGGCGGCGGGCTCGGAGCGGATGATGTGGCGGGCGAGCTTGAGGGCGTTCATGGCGGCGTAGCAGCCCATGAAGCCGATCACCGTGCGTTCGACGGAGGTGCTGAGGCCGAGGTGATCGATGATTTCGAAGTCGAGGCCGGGGGCGTAGAGGCCGGTGCAGGAGGTGACGATGACGTGAGTGACGGAATCGCGTTCGATGTTGGAAAGGTTGAGGCGATCGAGCGCGTTGCGGGCGAGGGCCGGGGCGGTCTGCTCGTAAAGGCGCATACGATGGGCGGTAGCGGGAAAGCTGCCGCGCTGGTAGAGGGCTCGGCCGTCGAGCTGGGGCGTGTAGCCGGGGTGGGTGGAGTCAAGCGAGAGGACGGAGAAGCGGTGGCGGATGCCGGAGCGGGCGGCGACGCGGCGGAAGAGGAGTGAGGTGCGCTCGTCGTCGAGGAGATGGGCGCCGAACTCGACGAAGGGCTCGTGGACGTCGTTGGCGGGGACTGCGGTGCCGATACGGTTGATGTGAGCGGTCGGCGCGCCGGAGTTGGCGGCGATAGTGGTGTTTGGCCCAGCGTGCATGAGGCTCCCTTGGTGTGTGCGCGCTTTTTGGGCGGCATATGGGTGAGACGCGATTGGGTGGGTAGCTGGACGTTTTGGGGTGAGATTGTGGGTGGAGGCGGAAAAGCAGGTCCCTCCGCTTCGGTCGGGATGACAGTTTCGTGGTGAATCGAGAAGCGGGTCGCTTCGCTCCGGGCGGGATGGCAGTTTAGGGGGCACGTAGTATGCGTGTATGGCTGAGGAGATGGTGGGGCACGTACAACCGGTGATGGGTGATGGGGCGCCGACGGAGTTTCGGAAGGCGCTGGGATTGTTTGATTCGATCATGATTGTGGCGGGGGTGATGATCGGGTCGGGGATCTTTATTGTGAGTGCGGAGATCTCGCGGCAGGTGGGGTCTGCGGGGTGGCTGCTGGTGGCGTGGGCGATTACGGGTGTGCTGACGGTGACGGGGGCGCTGAGCTATGGGGAGCTGGCGGCGATGATGCCGGAGGCGGGTGGGATGTATATCTACCTGCGCGAGGCGTTCAGCCCGATGCTGGGATTTCTGTATGGGTGGACGATGCTGACGGTGATCCAGACGGGAACGATTGCGGCGGTAGCGATTGCGTTTGCGCGATTTTCGGGGGTGCTCTTCCCTGCTGTGAGTGAGGCGCATTATCTGATTGCGCCGGTGCATGTGCTGCCGGGGTATGCGGTGTCGCTGTCGACTGCGCAGGCGCTGGCGCTGGGGGCTCTGGTGCTGGCGGCGTTGGTAAACAGCTATGGAGTGAACTGGGGAAAGCTGATCACGAACGTGTTTACGGTCTCGAAGCTGGTGGGGATGGGGCTGCTGCTGGTGCTGGGAGCGTGGGCGTTTACGGCGCATCCGGGGGTGCTGCGGGGGAACTTTGCGCATGCGTGGTCGCCGGTGGATGCGGTTGCGATACGCGGAGCGAGTGCGGTGACGGCGTTTGGGATGTTTGTGGCGCTGTGCGTGTCGCAGACGGGGTCGTTGTTCTCGGCCGATGCGTGGCACAACGTGACGTTTGTGGCGGGCGAGGTGCGGGACCCGAAGCGGAATCTGCCGCTGGCGCTGGGGATTGGGACGAGCCTGGTGGTGGTGTTTTATATTCTGTGCAATCTCTGCTACCTGGCGGCGCTGCCGCTGCACGGGATCCAGAGTGCGCCGAGTGACCGGGTGGCGACGCAGGCAGTGAATGCGGTGCTGCCGGGAATTGGCGCGCTGGCGATGGGTCTGCTGATCATGGTGTCGACGTTTGGCACGGTGAACGCGATGACGATGGCGGGGGCGCGGGCGTGTTACGCGATGGCGCAGGATGGGCTGTTCTTCAGGCGGGCGGGGGTACTGAACAAGCGGCAGGTGCCGGGGTGGGGGCTGGCGTTGCAATGCGCGTGGAGCATGCTGCTGGTGCTGCCGCGGACATATGACGCGGCGACCGGAACGTACGGAAATCTGTACAGCAATCTGCTGGACTATGTGATCTCGGCGGAGCTGCTGTTTTACATTCTGACGGTGAGTGGGTTGTTTCGGCTGCGGGTGACGCGGCCGGATGCGGCGCGGCCGTATCGGTGCTGGGGGTATCCGTGGCTGCCGGGGTTCTATGTGCTGGGCGCGGCTACGGTGCTGGTGGTGTTGTTTGCGTATCGGCCGGCGACAACGTGGCCCGGGCTGGTGATTGTGGCGGCGGGGGGGCCGGTTTACTGGTTGCTGCGGAGAAGAACACGCGTGGTTACAGATGTTGGCTGAGGAGATGCGGTGGACTGCGCAGCGGGTGCTGGTGCTGGCGGGACTGGCGTACTCGACAACTACGTATGACGTGGAGCGGTTTTAGAGCATTTTTCCTGATGCTGTGGTGTCGCTCGAATGCAGCCGAGGCCAATTTCCTTGAGAGAAAATGGCACGTGCTGGTGCGGCCTGCTGTGCCCCTTCAGGAGAAATGGTCTAGGAGCGGGGGATGGGAGATGTCGGTGGATCGGGTGACGACCGACCAGATGGAGACTATGTTTCGGCTTTCGGCGGAGCCGGGGTTGATGGCGATGTGTGACTAGAAAGCGAGTCGCGTTCGGTGGAAGAACAACGACAAAGACAACAGCAGGGTCCTGCGGGATGACAACAGGAGAGGGACCTGGCGAATGCGGAGTTACTTCGAGCTGAGGAACTGCTGCAAAACGGTGACATAGCGGTCTGGTTCTTCGAAGGACGGCAGATGGCCGCTCTCTTCGAAGAAGACGAGTTTGGCGTTGGGGATGGCGTGGGCGAGGCGCCAGGCGGTGAGAGGGGCTACGTTCATGTCATAGCGGCCGTTGATGACAAGGGTTGGAAAGTGGAAGGTGGCGAGGGCGGGAGATAGATCGAGATCGTCGACGGCCTTTGAGACGGCTTCGCCGACGGCGGGCACGTAGCCGAGGTCGCCCATGTGTTTCATATAGGCATCGCGCTTGGCTGGGGAGAAGAAGATCATACGGAAGTGATTGCGAAGGCTGGCCTGGGCGGCGGCTTCGGGGTTGGCGGCCAGGGATTTCTCTTCGTGATCATCCTGTTCTTCGATGTCGGGGAAGACCTGCGGCAAGAGGTGCACGATGCCTTTGATGGAGGGGGAGGCGGCGTCTGAGAGGACGAGGCTGGCGACGTGCTCGGGATGGGCGGCGGCGTAGGCGGTGACGACGAGGCCGCCGAAGGAGTCGCCAACAAAGGTGGCGCGGGTGAGGCCGAAATGTTGGCGGACCGCTTCGAGATCGGCGACCTGCGCCGGCATGGTTTGCGGGGCACCGGGCGAGAGGCGTTTTGAGGCGCCGGTGCCGCGCTGGTCGTAGAAGATGACGAGGCGGTCGGCGGCGATGCGCTGCCAGACGGTGTTCTGGAGCATGTAGGCATGGGACAGGCCCGGGCCGCCATTGACGGCGATGACGGGCGTGGCGCTTCCCTGCTTGCCGAAGGTTTCGAAGCCGAGGTCTACCTGATCGGTGTGGATGGTGCCGGTGGCGTGGGGAGGCATTTGGGCGCGGAGTAAAGGCGCGGCGAGCAGAAGAAAAATGGTGAGAGAGCGGTGGATTTGAGTCATAAAATTCCTTCGTTAGGAGTGCCTGAAGGTGCGGGCAGGGTGGTGGGATGGTCCTTTGAAGGAAGGGATCTCTCCGCTTCGCGCTGCGCGCTTGGGTCGAGATGACGGGGTCTGTCGATAGCTCTCTTAGAAGTTGGGTGGATGATCGGCGGCTACGTTAAAGGCTCGTTCGAGGGCTAGGCCGGCTCGGCCTATGGTGCCTTCGTCGAAGAGGCGGCCGATGAGGGTGATGCCGTGGGGGACGCGGCGTGGGGGGTTGAAGGTGGGGAGGGGGTGGGCGGGGTCGGGGGCCCAGTCGCTGCGGGCCTGGGAGACGGTGACGAAGCCGGCGCGGAGGGTGAGGGAGGGGTGGCCGGTGAAGTTGGTGACCACGAGCATTTCGTCGCGGAGGGAGGGAACGAGGAGGAGATCGACCTCCGCGCCGCCGGCGGCGGTGGGGGCAAAGAGGCGGGCCATTTCAAGGGCGACTTTGCGGCGGAGGCGATCGGCCTGGACGAGGTCGACGGCGGAGAGGAAGCGGGCCTGGCGGAAGGAGTTGGGCCAGGCGTCGGCGACCTGCATTTTGAGGTCGTGATCGTGGCCGGAGGCGGTGAGGTCTTCGAAGGCGGCGGCGGCCTCGGCAAACAGGATGAGCTGGAGGGAGTCGTAGGGCCAGTCGGGGAGGGAGACTTCGACGGGGGTCATGCCGAGTTGGCGGACGGTCTCGAGGGCGTGGCGATCGACGTCGGTGGCGGGGGCCTCTTTCATCCACTTCGGGAAGTAGCCGACGCGCAGGCCTTTTACAGAGGTGGTGGCGTTGAAGTCGAGGTGGCTGGAGACGCTTGAGGGATCGGTGAGGTCGGGGCCGGAGATGATGTTGAGGACGAGGAGGGTATCTTCGACGGAACGGGCCATGGGCCCGAGTTTATCGAGCGACCAGCAGAGGGTCATGGCGCCGGTGCGGGCGACGCGGCCGAAGGTGGGGCGGAGGCCGGTGACGCCGCAGCGCATAGATGGCGAGACGATAGAGCCTCCAGTCTCAGATCCGATGGAGAAGCCGACTAACCCGGCGGCGGTGGCCGCGCCGGGGCCGGCGGACGAGCCGGACGCGCCTTCTTCGAGGAGCCAGGGGTTCATGGTCTGGCCGCCGAACCAGACGTCGTTCAGGGCAAGGGCGCCAAGAGAGAGCTTGGCGATGAGGACGGCGCCGGCGGCGTTAAGGCGGGCGGTGACGATGGCGTCGGTTTGTGGGACGCGGTGGCGGTAAGGTTCGGCGCCCCAGGTGGTGGGGATGCCGGCGGTGTCGAGGAGATCTTTTGCGCCCCAGGGGATGCCGTGGAGGGGACCGCGGTAGTGGCCGGCAGCGATCTCTTTATCGGCGGCGCGGGCCTGCTCGAGGGCGTGCTCGCGGGTGAGGGTGATGATGCAGCGGAGTTTGCCATCGAAGCGGGCGATGCGGTCGAGATAGATCTGGGTGAGGCGCTCGGAGGTGAGGTGGCGATGCTCGATCCAGCGGGAGAGTTGATGGACGGGGGCAAAGGCGATGGTGGCGTCATTGGTGGGAAGTTGAGCATTTGTAGCGGTGGAACGAACGAATTGATTGTGGGTGACGATGAGGGGAGCGCCGCTGGCGTGGACGGGATCGGCGATGGAGTACGGGACGATGGCGGGTTCGAGGACGACCTTCCGAGGGCCGGTGCGGCGCTCATAGAGCGGGGCCATGGCGGAGCGCCAGTTGCTGGCGGCGAGCTTGCGGTCGGCTTCGGACATGGTGATCTGGAGGAGGCGGCTGGACTCGAGGAAGGTGATTTCGGAGACGTTGGGACCGACGGCGGGCGCGGTGCCGAAGGCGGGCGGCATGCCGGCGGGGATCTCGGTGGCGGCGGCAGGAGACGCGGAGGTGTGCGGTGTGGGGGCGGGCTCGCGATGGCAGCCGGTGACAACGGCGAGGACGCCGGTGGAGGCGCCTTTGAGGAAGTCACGGCGTGAGTCTGGCATGGCTGGTGTGGCTCCTGCGGTGTGAGGTTCGATGAAGGCTTAGGGTAGCGTACTGCGGAGCGGAATGTGGCGATGTACCTTGGCGCGCGGGGGCGAGGTCGATGACGAATTGCTTTCTGCTCTGCCGGAGACTGGAAGCAGATCCCTACGGATGACAACAAAGAAAGATGAGATCGCTGCATCTTTCCAGGTAATTTGCTCTAATGGCTGCACCAACGAGGAGCCAGATGAGACGACGAGAGTTTCTGGGGATGGCGGCTGCGGCCACGGTGGCGCAGGCAGCGGCGCAGAGGCGCAGCGGCGGGAGGATGCCGGTGCAGGCGACGGCGGATGCGAAGCCAATGGAGATGGGGCTGGTGATTGTGCCGTACAAGGCGCCGGAGGAGACGATTCGGCGGGTGCATGATCTGGGGTTCACGACGTGCTTTCTGTCGCTCGATGGGTACCTCGGGAAGTTCACGCAGGAAAATGCGGATCTGCTGGGCGGGTTGCTGACGAAGTATGGGGTGCGGGCGACAACCGTGGAAGTTGTTCGGCCGGAGCCGCTGGTGTGGAACTTTCTTGAGGGGCCGGCGACGATCGGACTGGTGCCGCGGAAGACGCGGACGGCGCGGATGGAAGCGCTGGTGGGGGTGTCGGACTTTGCGAAGAGCCTGGGGGTTCCGCAGGTGCAGACGCATTGCGGATTTATTCCGGAGGATCCGGCGGACCCGCTGTACGGCGAAACGGTGACGGCGATTCGCGAGGTGGCGAAACACTGCGAGGCGAATGGGCAGATGTTTCTGATGGAGACGGGACAGGAGACGCCGACGACGATGCTGCGGATGCTGCGCGATGTGCGGCAGACGAACCTGGGTGTGGGGCTGGATACGGCGAACCTGATTCTGTATGGGAAGGCGAATCCGGTGGACGCGGTGGATATTCTGGGGCCGCATGTGAAGAGCGTTCATGCGAAGGACGGCAAGTGGCCGACGAACCCGAACGAGCTGGGCGAGGAGGTGGCGATCGGGCAGGGGCTGGTGGACTTCAAGGCGGTACTGACGAAGCTGAAGCGCGTGGGCTATACAGGGGCGATCTCGATTGAGCGGGAGACGGAAGGGCCGCAGCAGATTGAGGATGTACGGAGGGAGAAGGTGTATCTGGAGCGGATTTTGCGCGAGATCAACGGTTGAAAACATGTTGAAGGAAGACCATAGTTTTGGTTTGTGGAGACACCAGCAACAGCGACGACGACGTACAGGGATTCTCTCCACTTCGCGTTGCTTCGGTCGAGATGACGGCATCATTTGGCGTCACGAATAGCTTTAAGCATTTTGTAACGGAATCTGTTACATCGAACGACGAAAGGATTGGAATGAATCGACGACGGTTTCTGGCAGGATCTGCGGCTTCGGGGCTGCTGTTAGTGAAGAGCAGAACGGCATTTGGATACCAGGCGAACTCGGCGGTGCGGCTGGGACTGCTGGGATGCGGGAGCCGAGGGACAGCGGTGGCAACCTCGTTTGCACAGAACACGACGGCCCGGGTGGTGGCGCTGGCGGATTTGTTTTCGGACAACCTGGCGAAGGGAGAGGCGACGTTCAACGGGGTGAATGCGAAGCTGGGGCAGGGGCGGATTGCAAAGGCGATGCAGTTTAGCGGGCCGAGGGCGTACGAGGCGCTGGCGCAGTCGAAGGATGTTGACCTGGTGCAGATTTCGACGCCGCCGTGGTTTCATGTGGAGCACCTGGAGGCGGCGGTTGCGGGTGGGAAGCATGTGTACTGCGAGAAGCCGGTGGGAATTGATGTGGGGCAATCGAAGCGGGCACTTGAGATTGCGAAGCGGGCGGATGGGAAGGTGAGCCTCGATGTGGGATTTCAGGTGCGGAGTGCGCCGCCGATCGCCGCGGTGATGAACAAGGTGCAGGGTGGAGCGCTGGGGAAGATTGCGACCATTGTGGCGAACTATAACGCGCCGGCTTCGACCGAGAAGGTGCGGGCGGGTGCAGGCAAGGACGAGTACCGGCTGCGGAACTGGTTGTGGGACCGTGCACTCTCGGGCGACATTCTGGTCGAGCAGAACATCCACATCATCGATCTGTGCAACTGGGTGTTGGGGTCGCATCCGCTGAAGGCGGTGGCGAGGGGTGGACGGAATGTGGTGTCGCATGCGGGCGACTGCTGGGATAACTACGAGGTGATCTATACGTATCCGAATGAGGTGCGGGTGAGTTTCTCGTCGACGCAGTTTGGGAGCTACGGGACGTTCGATGCGGGGCTGCACCTCTTTGGCGCTACCGGCAAGGCGGATGCGCCGTACTCGGGACCGGTGCGGATTGAAGGCGAGCAGGCGTGGAGTTGGAAGGACTCGGAGACGCAGAGTGCGGGTGGAGGGACGTTTGCGGCGAATGGGGCGTTCTCGGACAATCTGGCCCTCGCGGATCGGGAGAAGGATCGGAGTTTTATCGAAAGCATTACGTCGGGCAAGTTTCACAACCAGATTGCGGCTGGGGTGGAGACGGCGATGAGCTGCATGCTGGGGCGGATGGCGGGATATACGGGGCGGGAGGTGACGTGGGAGGAGTTGATGGCGAAGGGCGAGAGATACCCGCTGGGGATGGATCTGGGGCAATTTGCTTGAGGAGATCACCGGACACTGTGATGAAGACGAAAGGGCAACAGCAGATCCCTACGGGATGACAACACAAAGGGGCACGCGCGTTGCGTCGGGCGAGGTGAAACGGGCGCGGGGCTACCTAAGCGGCGTTAGATCTTTACCCTCGGATAGGGTGTAGAAGCGATCGATTGTAGCGGGCGGGGTTACAGATTGCTTGAGGCCGCTCGGCCAGTGGACTTCGATCTTGTCGACTTTGGTGGCGGGGCCGAGGCCGAAGTGGGGTCGCTGGTCCGGGCTGGAGGCGAAGGAGCCACCGGCGATGATGTCCTGGCGCTGGCGAAAGCCGTTGGCGGTGACGAAGACCTTGGCGCCGACGGCATCGCGCGGGCTCCTGGGGCCGCCTGTGAGTTTGAAGGCGATCCAGTGATTTTTCTGATCGGCGACGTTGCGGAAGAGCGAGGGGACGCTATCCATGTTGTTGATGACGACGTCGATGCGGCCATCGTTGAAGAGATCGCCAAAGGCCATGCCGCGGGCGACGGCGAGCTTGGCGAGGGCTGAACCTTCGACGGGTGCGACGAAGTCGAGCTTGCCGTTGATGTTGTGCAGCAGCTGCGCGCGTTGCGCCCAGGAGGTGCCCCAGTTCTGCTTGTCGACGGCGGGGTAGACGTGGCCGTTGACGATAAAGAGATCGAGCCAGCCATCGTTGTCGTAGTCGAAGAAACCGGTGCCCCAGCCGAGGAAGGGGATGGTGGCTTCGGCGATGCCGGCCTGGTAGGAGATGTCGGTGAAGTTGGCGTTGCCGTCGTTGCGATAGAGGGGTTTGTAGTCGTCGGAGAAGGTGGTGTCGAACAGATCGACGAGACCGTTGTGGGTGTAGTCGCCGGCGGCGATGCCCATACTGGCGGTCTCGCGGCCGCTCTCGTTGAGGGCGTAGCCGGAGGCGAAGGAGGCGTCCTCGAAGGTGCCGTCGCCCTTGTTGAGATAGAGGTAGTTAGGGGTGGAGTCGTCGGCGACGAGGAGATCGGGTTTGCCATCGTCATTAACGTCGATGAAGAGTGAGGCGAGGCCGTAGTAGGCGTGCTCGTCGACGACGCCAGCTCGTTTGCCGCTGTCGGTAAAGGTGCCGTCGCCGTTGTTGTGAAAGAGGTGATCGGGCTCGCCGACCAGGCCTCGCGGACCGCACATGACGGAGACGCCGCGAAACTGGCAGAAGGCGTTGGCGGACTCGCCGATGCGGGTGCGCTCGGCCATGTCGAAGTGGACGTAGCCGGGAACGTAGAGATCGAGGCGGCCATCGCCGTCGTAGTCGCCCCAGGTGGCGCCGGTAGACCAGCCGTTGACGGTGACGCCGGCCTTTTCAGCAACGTCGGTGAAGGTGCCGTTGTGGTTGTTGCGATAGAGGCGGCTCTTGCCGAAGTTGGAGACGAAGAGATCGGGCCAGCCATCGTTATCGAAGTCGCCGACGACGGCGCCAAAGCCCCAGCGATCGTTGGCGACGCCGGCTTTTGCGGTGACGTCGGTGAAGGTGCCGTCGTGGTTGTTGTGAAAGAGAGCGGCGTGCGGGGCGGGAGCTTTGCCGGCTTCAGCTTCAAAGGTTGAGCCGTTGACGAGGTAGATGTCGAGCCAGCCATCGTTGTCGAAGTCGAGCAGAGCGACGCCGGAGCCGACGGTTTCGATGATGGAGTTCTTGGTGGGGGTGCCCATCTGGTGGTGCCAGGTGGCGAGGCCAGCTTTGGCGGTGATGTCTTCAAAGACGAGCGGGCCGGACTTAACGAAACCGCCGGCGGTGATGGGACGATGCTCGCTATCGAGGATAGCGGCGTGGGCGCCACCGGTGTTGACGGTCATGCCGCCGCCGGAGGTCTGGGTTGCCGGAGGGACGGGCGGTGGCGTCTGCTGCGACGGGAGGGGGGCGGCGGCGCAGAGGGAGGCGGCAAGGCAAAGGGCGAAGATGCGAGCGAGAGTCATCGTGGCGACTCCATGGTAGCGGGTTGCGGCAACGACCGGGAAGCCGTGCCGCTCCGGATAGGACCGAGACATGAAAGCGGACGGGCGACTACTTCCCTGCTAGCGGGATCTCGAGGACGGTGACGCTGGCGTTGGGGAAGGTGTGGGCGAGCTTTCCGGGTCTGACGGTTTCGGTGGAGGTGACGGGTTTAACGAGATCGGGCTGCTCCTCGGTGTTTTCGGCAAGGATGGTTTCGCCTTCGAGGGTGGTGATGCGCATGGGGCCGGAGGCGGATTTGAGGTTGGAGAGATCCAGCTCTACATGGGCTGCGGTAAAGAGGCTGCGGTTGACGCAAAAGAGGAGGAGGCGTTTGCCGTCCGCGGACTCGGCGGCGGTGAGATCAAGGTAGGGGACGTTGGCGATCTCGGGAAGGCGATTGACGCCGTGGCTGACCGAGTATGTAGGGCCGTCTGACTGCACGGAGAGCAGGGTGTGCGGGGCGGCGGTGGCGTAGGCGCGGAGGACCCAATACGCGGGTGCGGGGTAGACCTGGCCGCGCTTCTTCCAGATGCCGCCGAACTCGACGTTGCCGGTCATGTCGGAGATGGGGACGATGTCGGCGTCACGGAGGATGGTGTTGAGGAAGCCGCCGGTAAAGAGGGCACCGCCCATGTTGGTGTAGTTCGGCGCGGTTTTGCCGCCGATCATGAGCCACTCGGTGAAGGCGGTTTTGACGTCACCTTTGTGCGGGGAGGCCTCGATCTGGTCGTGCATGGCATGCATTTGCTTGCTGAGGCCGATGGGAAGGGCGAGCGAGGCCATGGTGCGGAAGTCGTCGGGCGGATGCGGAAGCTGGACCTCGGCGTTAACGACGAAGTGGGTGGAGAGGAACTGGAAGGTGCCGGGAGGGTTCGAGAGCTGGGCGGCGTTCCAGTTGTTGAAGTGATCTTCATCAGCGCCAGTCGCGATGAGGCGGGCGTGGGGATCGACGGCGCGGACGGCCTGGCTGGTGGCGCGGGTAACGGCCGCGACCCGCTCCTGAGAGGGGTAACCGATCTGGAAGTCGCCCCAGAGCTCGTTGCCGAGCTCCCAGAGCAGACCGCCGGTGTGATCGCCGAAGTGCTGGTTGACGTAGCGGACCCAGTCGGCCGCGGCCTCAGGCGTGCCGGTACCGAGGTTGAGGGCGATCTGCGGCTGGGCGTGGATGAGGTCGCAGAGACGAAGGAACTCGTCGGTGCCGAAGGTGTTGTACTCGGGGATGCCCCAGGAGAAGTTGAGTTTGGAGACGCGCTTATCGACAGGACCAATGCCATCTTTCCACTCGTAGGCGGAGGTGAAGTTGCCGCCGAAGCGAAGGAGGGGCGAGTGGAGATCCTGCAGCATGCCGATCATGTCGGGGTCCATGCCGGCGATGTTGTCGGCCGGCTGAAGCGTGACCTGATCGATCATGGCGCGGGCGTCGTCGTCGAGGGTGATGGCGAGGTCGGCGGGCTCGAGGGTGTCGAGTTGGCCGGGCAGGAGCGTGAGGTCAAAGGGATACTGTGTCCACTCTGTAGCACTGGCGGTTACAGACGTCGAGGCGAGCGTGTTTTCAGGATGAGCGTGACGGCGAACGGAGACGCGCACGGCGGAGCCGCCGCGGACGTGCTTGATCCAAAGAGCGCCGATGTAGTGAAGTTCGCGTTGCGGGGAGAGGTAGACGCGCTCGCGGATGCCAATCTCTTTGCCGGGGAGGCTCATGATGAGAACAGACTGGGTGGAGTTGGCGGCGTCTCCACGGACGGGCAGATAGCGGTTGCCGTCGGAGGCGTGGAGCGGCTCCCAGGGCGTGGGGAGGCCGAGTTGCGAGGCGCGACGGAGCTCGGGGCGTTCGTGCAGCATGGTGTCGAGGTTGCCGAGGGACCAGAGGCCTTCCTCGAAAGATCCGTTCTCGATGACGTCGGCCCAGAGGCCGCCATAGACGGCGTGGCCGATGGGTTCAAGGAAACTACCGAAGACGGTGGGCGGGATGATCCGCGGAGATGCGGGCCGCGTGATGTGGACGTGGATGGTGGTGGCCGAGGGTGGGGCGGAAGAGGTGATCTGCGCGGGTGTCGCCGGGGGATACGTGGCAAGTAACAGAACGGCGAAGCCGACGACAATACGCCGGGGGGCGCTGGTTGACGCTGGCCGATAAAAGGTGGGCATGTCTCTGATCTCCGGTACCGCGGTTTCGCTGCTGTGAGAAAGTCGATCGGGAGGAAGGCCTAGGGCATGGCGGCTTCGCTGCGTTCGGGTGCGGCCTTTGATTGCTGTTGCTGTGTGAGATCGGTGGCGGTTTGGAGTTCGCGGGCGGAGGCTTCGCGTTGTCCTAGCCGGGCCAGAGTGAGGCCAAGGTAATAGTGGGCTGGCTGGTAATCGGGGGCGGCGGCGACGGCAGCCGAGAGCGCACTTTGTGCGGCCGGATAATCTCGCCGGCGGAAGGCAATTTCGCCAAGACCGGAGAGCGCGCCGCCGTGGTTTGGATTGCGTGCCAGGGTTTTGCGGAAGAGGGCTTCGGCCTCTGTGTCAGCGTGCGCGTTTGCGGCGAGGACGCCGAGTTGGTAGAAGGACTCGCTCTGCACAGGCTGGAGGGCGATGGAACGCTCGAATTCGACCTTTGCGCCCGCCGTGTTGAGTTCCATGGCGAGGATATGGCCAAGGCCGAAGTGCGCGGTTGCGTCGTCTGGTTTGAGAGCGAGATAGGCGCGCAGATACTTTTCCGCTTCGGGAAGATGCTGGGTGTCGGTCGCGATGCGGCCTGCGGCGTAGAGGGCGCGGGGGTTGTTTGGTGCGATCGCGAGGGCTCGGGCGAGAGCGTGCTCGGCGCGGCGGAAAAGGTGCAGATCGCCGGCCACGACGCCGATGTCAATGAGGAGGTCGGAGTTGTCGGGAAGGTGCTCGGCAGCGTGCTCGAGACAGAGCAGGGCAGCTTCCGCATTGCCGGCGGCTTTGGTCTGTAGGGCGAGGGCGGTGGCGGCTTCGAACTCCCCGGAGCGGGCGGCCTGATCCCGTGGGGCGATGGCGAGGGTGGTTTCGAAGTGGTCCATGGCTTCGGGGTAGTGCTTTGCCTTGAGTAGGAGGGAGCCAAGAGTGGTGTTCGCGTCGGGCGAGTTGGGGCTAATAGTGAGGGCACGGGAGAGAAGGGGTTCGGCGGCGGGTTGCTCGGCCTGGTCGAGTTTGACGCGAGCGAGTTCCGTGAGGGCGAGGACGTTGTCCGGTTCGGCCGCGAGGATCTGGTTGAGGGCGGCGGAGGCGGCAGTGAGATCCCCGCGGGACCGCAAAGAGCGGGCCTGAGCGAGAGTGGTGGAGACGCTTTGGGCGGCAGCAGGAGTTTGCGCGACGGTGGCGGCAAGCAGGACCGACAGTGTCGGGGTAAGGAGACCATGATGGTGGAGGCGGGGCATTGAAAAGAAATGGCAGAGAGACCAGGGAGGTCTCTCTGCCGTTGCGTGGGAACGAAGCACGTGGGTTTGGGTTGCGGTTAGAACTGGATACGGCCCGTGAGTTGGATCACGCGTGAGAAGCCCGGGCGGGATGCGTTGAGGACGCCAGTGGGAACACCGAAGCCGACGTCCCCGGGCTGGTTGAAGTGGTTGTCATTCGGTGACGAGAAGATGTGGCGGTTGAAGCCGTTCAGCAGCTCCATTTTCAGGAACAGGGTTGTGCCTTCGGTAAGCGGCGTTTTCTTAAGAATGCTGAAGTCTTCGTTGATGTAGCGGTAGTTGCGGAGTTCGCTGACCACGCGGGGCGTGTTGCCGAACTGATAGCCACCGTTGTCAGCTGTGGGACCAGTACCTGTTTGAACAGCGCGCAACCTCCGGTTATCGCCCGTATTTTGATCGGTAAAGGCTGGAGCGGTCTGGAGTGCAGCATAACCGGGGTTATTGGACTGGCCGTTGGCGGCTCTCGGGATGGCGAGTCCGTTGAACTCAGAATCTACGCTGGGGTCCGGAGCAACTGCTTTGTTTGCTGTTTGGCTCAGTTTTAGTTGACGGAATGGATCGAGGTGACCACGCCTAGCGGCACTGGCCAGATTCGAACCGGGAATACGGTTGTACGCGATGAAGTTGTCCCAGCCGGGGATGCCGGTGGCTCCCTGGAAGGAGATTGGCTGGCCGGACTGGTAGCGTTGTACGCCACCAACCTCAAAGCCGCTGATCAGCGAACGTGCGATGGGGTTGCTGACGTTCAGGAACGCCTTGTTCCTGCCGAAGGGAAGTTCATATATATAGCTGACTACGAACGTATTCGGGATGTCCTGAATGGAGAGTGACTTCTGGCTTTTGGAGTTGAATGGATTCTGTACCTGGTTAATGCCGCCGTTGATTCCGGGCAGAAGAGAGTCTGCGTTGGTGATGCTCTTCGACCAAGTGTATGACGCCTGAACGTTAAGACCAGCGGTGAAGCGACGCTCCAAGCTGGCTACCAGGGCGTCGTAGGAAGAGTGACCGACATTCTGCAGGCAGCAATCGGTAGCGATATAGCCATACTGCGGGAAAGGACGAAGCCTTTGCTGTACGTTGCCGTTGAAGGTTGCGTACGGGGACGAGAGGCCGTTCGCTGGGAGGTTGTAGTTGAGCAGTGCATCGCCACGACCGAAGTTAGACATCGGCATGTTATTGATGTTTTGCACACCGGAACGGAGGTGCGAACCCGACGAGCCGATATAGCCGAGCGTCATGATGAGATCTTTCGCGAGTTCCTGCTGGACCTGCAGGTTCCATTGATTGACCTGAGCCGGACGACCGTAGGAGCCCTGAATATAGCTGTTCTGGACTGGCAGGGGTGCGCTGGCGTTGCCATTGTCGAAGAATCCGGGGTCCAGATTCGCTTTTGACGTGGGAGGAGTGATGCCACCATCGACCGAGAAGGCGGGATCGAAGCCGTTTGAGACCTGCTGGGTCTGGATGGTGTAGCCGGTGGTCGTGCCGCCGCCAAAGTCGTTGTACTGCAGCGGACCGTAGAGAGTAGCAAAACCGCCACGGATGACGAAGGTGCCGTTCTGCGCGGAAGGGGTGTAGGCAAACCCGACTCGGGGAGCGATGTCCTTGTACCAAGTATCTGCCCACCGTTTGTTGCAATTGGTGCAGGTTGTGGCGTAGATCATGGCACCGGGTAGACCGCTCTTCGGATCGGTTGCGGTCAGGCTAAAGTTGGAGGTACTGTTGGTTGCCTCGCGACGGGGTTGATCGACGTCGTAGCGGAGGCCTAGGTTGAGGACGAGGTTCTTCGTGAGCTTGAGATCGTCCTGGACGAAGCCGGCCCAATAGTTTGATATCCAGCGCGACTGGTGGGAGGGAACGCGGGATTGAGCATTGTCCCCCTGGCCAAGCAGAAGGCTAGCGAAGCCGTTGCCGGTGCCATTTTGGAAGACGCCGGTCTGGGTGGCTTTAGTTTCGGCGGCTTGGAAGCTCAAGAAGCCGTTGATCTGGTCTTGGGCGATTGGCGAGTACTGCTGATAGCGGTAATCGACGCCGAACTTGAAGGCGTTCCGACCCTTCTGCCAACTTACGGCGTCATTGATCCGGATGCCGTTGTCGATGTTATCCCCGAGTTGATTGCGGCTGAGTGAAACATAACCACCAACATCGACGCGGGGAAAGCCGGCGGTAAAGGGGGTACCAAGCTGTGGGTTGAAGTTGGTTCCGGCGGCGGACTCAACGGAGCCGTTGATGGAATTTGAGCGGTTAAAGCCGAGGTTCAGATGGTTGAGGATGTTGGGCGTGAAAATGTGATCCCAACCTGCGCGGCCGAAGTGGGTGATGAAGTCCTGCGTCTGGATGTCAGGGTCGATGGGGGATGGCAGGGTCAGGAAACCACCGTTTCCGTTGGCGGTATTGGCATACCGGGTGTTCTCACGGCTGCTGTAGGTGCCGAAGAGCTTGTCGCTGGTGCCGATCGAGTGATCAACACGAATGGAGTAGGTGGTGTTATAGAGCGGAAACGCTGAAGAGATGGAGAAATTGTTGGTGAGAGCGTTGATGTTCGGCGTGGGATAGAAAGAAGCGATGTTGCGGCCAACAGTGCTGAAGCGGGAAGTGGGGATGATGTTGCCGGCAAACGCGCTGCGGCAGCGAATCCCGTTGACGGTGCGAGTCGTTGCAGGGTCGAAGATCTGGCCGTTAAGGATTGCGGTTCCATCGCAAGGATTGATCTGTCCGGTAGGACCGTTGATAAGACGATCCGAGAAGTCACCGTTCCGCTCAGCGACGGTGGGGACGGAGCTGGTGGCAGTGCCACCAGCTGTGAGTCGGTACTGCTCCCAGGAGAAGAAACCGAAGGTCCGGTCTTTTCCGTTATAGATGTGGGGAATGCTGAGTGGGCCGCCGGCGCTGATGCCGAAGTCGTACTGCTTGTCGGCAGGCCGGCGATACTTGTTGGCATTGAGGGTATCTCCGCGAGAGAGATAGTAGGCTTTGCGACCGTTGTTGAACCAGTCGTTCGCGTTGAGGAACTCGTTCTGGAAGATGCCGAACGCGCTACCGTGGAAGGCGTTGGTACCGGACTTGATGACAAAGTTTTCGATACCGCCGGTAGTACGGCCGAACTCAGCGGATGGGGCCGAGGTGGTGACTTTGAACTCGGAGATAGCTTCGACAGAAGGAGCTTCTTCATCGAAGGAGGAGCCGTTCTCGGAGCGAGTTTGTGAGGCACCATCGAGGAGGATTTCGTTGCCAAAGTTCTGGCCGCCGCCCACCTTCGAAATGAAGACGCCGTTCACACTGTTGCCGGAGCCGGGACCGGCTGTGCCGGGGATGAGGAAGACGAAGGATTCGGGGGAGCGCATGGCGCCGACGCCGCCGAGGGCGAGGGGTAGCTCGGTGATCTGGCGAGAGTTGACCGTGCCGCCGATGTCGGAGGACTCGGTTTCAATGGCTGGCGCGTTGGCTGCGACCGTGACTGTCTCGGTCGTGCCGCCGGCGCTGAGGGTGATATCAAGCGCGGAGACGGTACCGACACGGACTTCGACACCGGTGCTCTCGCTGGATTTGAAGCCTGGGCCGGTGGCGGTTACGGTGTAGCGGCCGAGTTGGATGGACGGAAAGCGATAGGAGCCGGCGCTGGTCGAAACGGCGTTGTAGACGGAGCCAGTGGACTCGCTTTTGGCGGTGATTGTCGCGTTGGGGACGGCGGCTCCGGAGCTGTCGACGACGTTTCCGGCGATCTGGCCCTGGTTGGTCTGCGCGTGGCTGAGATGGAGCCCGAAGAGCAGAAGAAACGAGAGTGCGACCCAGCGAAGGGCTTTACTTCTTGTGTTCACACAACCTCCAAAAGTAGTGCAGGTGCGGTCAAGAGCGGAGAGATGAAACCCTTTACATCGAGACCTGTTGTTTATTGGTCCATTGCTGCGGGCGGAATCGTGCGAAAAGCCGTGTGTCCGAACCCTGCAGCTCTGCGGTGCGTTTACATTGACGATCGGCCGTAATCCTAGCGACTGCATTCGTGCACAGTCAAGCAATAGTTTCACAGTGCCGCAGATATGAAGGTCTGGACTACATGGGAGCGGGGGTCGAGGAGCGATTGCCGTAGAGGGAGGCGCTGCGTTTGAGCTCGGCGTCGCCTTCTCCGGTGAGACCGGCGCGCCGAAGGAGTTGGCCCAGCTGGTAATGGAGGCGTGGGTTGCGATCGTCAAAGGCAACGGCCAGGCGAAGCTCGGTGACGGCGGCGGTAGTCTGGCTCGTTTGGCTGAGGGCGCGGGCGAGCTCTTCGTGGCACCGGCTTTGGCGCGGGGCGAGGACGATAGCTTCTTTCAGGGGGGCCACGGCTTCGGCGGCGCGTCCCTGGGTGTTGAGCAGGGCTCCGAGGTTGAGCAGGGGCTGCTCGCTCGGGTGCGGATCGGCTGCCTGGGTGGCGACGGCGGTCTGATAGGCGGAGAGGGCATCCCCGGTGCGGTTTTGTGCTTCGAGGCAAAGCCCCAGGTTGTTGAGAGCCCGGCTGTTGCCGGGGGTTAGGGCGAGGGAGCGACGGAGGGCCGCTTCGGCGTCGGTGAAATGGCCTTCGTGCATGAGGGAACGGCCGAGATCGTACCAGGCCTCGGCGTTGGCAGGGTTCATGGCAACGGCGCGACGGAGCCAGGAGATGGCGTCAGGGTAGACGTCGAGGAGGACGTAGTCGAGCGCGGCGAGTTTGAGGTCATTGCTGTTCGGGGGCTGGATGGCGGCGGCGCGGGTGAGGGTTTCGAGCGACTCTTTGGGCTTGTTCTCGCGCATGAGGAGGTCAGCGAGCAGATAGAGGGCGGAGGCGGAGTTGGGGTTCGCCGCGAGATATTGGCGAAGGGTCTTCTCCGTGGCGGGAAGATCGCCGACGCCGCTGAGCGCGCGGGCCTCAAGCAGGAGGGTGTCTGGCGGAGCATTTGGGGAAGCGGCAGCGACGGCGAGGAGGGTGGCGGCTTGGCTGTAGTGATGATCAGCGAGGGCCTGCATGCCGCGGTCGAAAGCTGGATCAGCCGCAAGGCCGGTGGGTTGCTGCGCGTGCGCGGAATCGGGTGCGAACGCCAGAAAGACAGCGGCGGCGAGACCCGCGAGGGCATGACGGAACTTCACGGCGCGGTGGTGGCTCCGCCGTTGGACCTAGTGTCGGACCTAGCGGGTTCGTCGATAGGGATGGCACGATCGACCGGAAGGTTGTCGAGATGCTGGACGATGCCGCTGGGCCAATGGATCTCAACTGACTTGATGCTGGTGTCGGAGGCGAGACCGAAGTGGACGCGCTTGTCGTTGGAGGAGAGATAGCTGCCGGTGGTGGAGACGGTAGCGAACTGTGCGCCATGGGCGGTGGTGAGCTTGACCAGAGCGCCGATGGCGTCGCGGTTGGAGGTGTGGCCGGTGAGGGCGAGGGTGACCCAGTGGTTGTCGGTGTGGGTTTCGTTGTGGAGGATGTGGGCGGTGCCACCGTTGGTGCTGACGACGGCGTCGAGGCGGCCATCGTTATCGAGGTCGCCGACGGCCATACCGCGGCCGACCCAGGGCTGGGTGAAGGCGGGGCCGGAGTCTTTCGAGACGTCGAGGAAACCCTTGCCGGTATTGCGCGCGAGAAGCATGGGCTCTTTGTAGTGGAGCTGCGGGAAGTTGAGTTCGACGGTGTCGAGGTCGTGGCCCTGGGAGACGAGAAGGTCCTTGCGGCCGTCGTTGTCGTAGTCGAGGAAGTGGATGCCCCAGCCGGAGTGGAGGAGGGTCATGCGGGCGAAGCCGGAGGCATAGGTGTCGTAGGTGAAGGAACCGTCGCCGTTATTGCGGTAGAGGGCGTACTTCTGGTTGGCGAGGTTGGTGATGACGAGGTCGGGGAGGCCGTCGTTGTCGTAGTCCTGGAAGTCAATACCCATGCCGGCGTAGGTGCGGCCGTCGCCGTCGACGGCGATCTCGGCGAGCATGCCGGTCTCTTCGAACTGGCCGCCGCCTTTGTTGTGGAAGAGGAACTCGAGCATGGAGTCGTTGGCGACGGCGATGTCGATCTTGCCGTCGCGGTCGAAGTCGGCGATGGCGACGCCGAGGCCCTTGCCGGGGCTGCCCATGCCGATCTTTTGGGCGACCTCGGTGAACTTGCCATGGCCGTCGTTGTGGAAGACAAGCGGGGGAATGGCGGGGAAGATATCCGGGTGGCAGAAGGCGCGGTAGCCTTCGCGATGCTCGCCGCACCAGACGTCCTCCCAGTCCCATTTCACATAGCGCAGGACCACCAGATCTAACAGGCCGTCGTTGTCGAGATCGACCCAGGCGGCGGAGGTGGACCAGGTCTCACCCGGCGTGGAGGGGCCGCCTGTGCCGGAGCTCGCGGTGACATCGGTAAAGGTGCCGTTGCCGTTGTTGTGGTACAGGCGATTACCGCCAAAGGCCGTGACGTAAAGATCTTCGAAGCCATCGTTATCGAAGTCACCGACGGCCACGCCCATACCGTAGCCGATGCCCTGGAGACCGGCCTTTTCAGTGACGTCCTCAAAGGTGCCGTCCTTGCGCTGGTGATAGAGACGGTTCCAATCGGCCGGACCGGACTTCTTGGGAACGAAGCCTTTGGGCGCGGGGTCGATAACGGGAGCGCCATTGACAAAGAAGAGATCGAGCAAACCGTCGTTGTCGAAATCGAAGACGGCGGTGCCGGAGCCCATGGTTTCGAGGAGGTACTTGCTGGGGGTGTGCTGGGCGATGCCGGTGAAGGTAATGCCAGCTTTGGCGGCGATATCGACGAAGTAGCCGGGCGGCCCGGATGGAGGCGCCGGCGCGGGCTTCTGCGCCAAGCCAGGCGCGCTGAGTATGAGCAGGACGGCAATGCAGGGGAAGCTCGTCACGGAGTGGTTTTACTGTACGGGAAGGGTGTAGTTGAAGTCGTAGGTGTGCTTGCCGGCCGTATTCGTGATGGTCATAGATCCGGAAAGACCGGTAAGCTGACCGGCGCCAGAATCCGGCACAACGGCGACAGTGAGCTGGGGAACGCCGCGGGTGAGCGTTCCGTTGTGCTGGAGGGAAAAGGAGCCGGATCGTCCGTGGAGCATGCCCGTGACGTGCTCGATTGCAACATATCCCGCAGACCCCTTAACGTCGGTGTTGGCGGCCAGCATCTCGCCTATGGAGGTTGCCTCCAGGCCGCCGTGAAACTGCTTCTCGATGGACATCCGACTGAGCTTGGGGTCGACGTCTTTCCCGGCCAGTGGCTGCGGGCTTAGCGTGACGTCGAAGGGTCCGGTTGCGTGCGCGGTCATGGAGATCACCTGTGAAGGACGAGGGACGGAGGTTTGAGGCCGAGCGACGGGTATCGCCCCTAGCAACAGCGAGGTAGCGAAGGCGGTGAACCGGCCCGACCTCATATGCAAAGGATATACGTCACTTCAGGTTGCGGGTAGAGGTCTGGTTGCCTCCGCCGGAGGTCTGGGACGAGGTGGTACTCCTGGAAGTCAGATCACGGATGAGGTCGATTTCGTGCTGGCGGTAGGGGGTGTCGTCGTTGCGAAAGACTTCATGGAACCAGACGGTGGGCTGGAGGCGGACGTAGGGGCGATCCCAGGAGTCCCACGGGAGATAGGTCTGGGTTTTGCCGGCGACGAGGCCCCAGTTGATGGCGGCGACGTGGTACATCTTCGCAATGGGAAGGGAGCCGTCGAAGGTGGAGCCGGCGCCGCGGGCCATGTACTCGGTGCAAAGGATGGGCCGGTGGTTGGGCTCGAGTTCCTTGATATGCGCTTCGAAGACTTCGGGCCAGCCGTAGTCGTGGAAGGAGATGACGTCGGACTCCCGAAGCTGGATTTTCGTGGTGGCGCTTTCCTTGTCAGGATGGGACCAGTCGCCGGTCCAGACACCGCTGGTGAGGGGCTGCGAGGGATGGGCGGAGCGGGCCCAGGCGAAGGCCTTCGGAAGGAGCTCGTCGACGCGCTTAAGTTTGGCGGGTTCGTCCGCGGCGAGATCGCCACCCTTGTTGTCGGGCTCATTCCAGACGTCCCAGCCGAGGATGCGGTCGTCGGTGGCAAAGGCGCCGACGATGCCGACCACGTAGGCCTTGAGCTTGGGTTCGGCCGAGGGATCGAGCAGACGCTGCTTGCCCGGGCTCTGGACCCAGCCGGAGTTATGCACGCCGGGGATGGGGGGGTGTTGCGGGCCGAGGTGCGGATCGGTTTCCCAGCAGGAGTCGAAGAGAACCAGGAGCGGGCGGATGTGATGTTTGGCAGCGATCGAGAGAAATGTGTCGAGGCGCTGCTTGAAGCCGTCGGGATCCTGCTCCCAGAGCTGGTCCTGCAGGAAGACGCGGACGGTGTTCATGCCGATGGATTCGGCGAGACCGAGTTCGCGATCGTTAATGGCGGGATCGAAGGTGGTGGCCTGAAACATCTCGAACTCGTTGATGGCGTTGGACGGGATGTAGTTGGCGCCGACGAGCCACGGCTGTGCGGCGTACCAGGTGTTGGCCTTCTCTTCGGGCCAGCGCTGGCCCGTGCCCTTAGCGGCTGGAGCGGCGACGGCGGCGAGCGTGAGGCAGGGCAGGAGAGCAAGAGTTAGAACGGAGGATCGCAGCAGGAACATGATCGAGGAATACCTTTCGCACGGGACGGACGAGCTTCTTCAGCCGGCACGGTAAAGCAGGTGATGGTAACGCTGGCCGCGGCCGAACATACCGAGACCGGATGATAACGCTTTCAGGTCTTGACTGGGAAGGACTCGCGTTTTAGGCGATGGCGGCTACGCGGCCGGTGGAGCTGCGCTTGATCAGCTCCGGAGAAATGACGTGGGTCTGATCGCTGGCGCCGACCGGGATGGGCTGGCCACGGCGATGGAAGAGGCTGCGAAAGGCCGTTGCGGCGATCTCGGTGCGCGAGATACGGAGGGTGGTGAGAGCGGGCCGCGTGTAGGAGCTGAGCAGGATGTCGTCATAGCCGAGGATGGAGATGTCTTCGGGGATGCGCAGGCCGCGGGCGTGAATAGCACCCATGGCACCGATGGCGGTGAGATCGTTCGAGCAGAAGACGGCGGTGGGAAGTGGCATGACGGCGAGGATGCGCTCCATCGCTGCAAAGCCGCCGTCGGCGCGATGATTTCCGGACTGGATCATGTGTTCCGCGACGGCGATCTCGCGATGCTGCATGGCAGCCTCAAAGGCCTGCTTGCGGATCTGAGCCGAGTGCAGCCAAAGTGGACCGGTGATGAAGGCGATGCGTGTGTGGCCGAGCCCGGTGAGGTGCTCCATAGCGAGGGCGACGCCGGTGTCGTAGTCGATGCGGATGCTGCTGACGCCGGCGGGAACGGTCGCTGTGTCGAGGAAGACAAGGGGGACGCGGCGATGGCTGAAGACCTCCACCAGCCGCTCGTCCATCTCAGAGGTCATGATGGCGACGCCGTCGACCTTGCGCTGGAGCATGCGGGAGACGCAGAGCTCCATGCGTTTAGGGTCGTAGTCGGTGTTGGCGATCAGGACTTCCTGCTGGTGCGCGACGGCGATGTCTTCGAAGGCTTTGACCAGCTCTGGAAAGAACGGATTGGTGATGTCAGAGATGATGAGGCCATACAGGCTGGACCGGCCGGAGCCGAGTGCGCGGGCGTTGGTATCGGGGTAGAAGTTCAGTGCTTCGATCGCCTCGCGCACCTGCTCCGCCGTCTGCGGACTGACCTTGGCGGAGCCATTGATGACGCGCGAGACGGTGGCAATAGAAACCCCGGCGCGACGTGCAACGGCAGTGATCGTCATAGGGTGGCGGTGTGGCGCGGAGGCTGGCGTGGGGAAACAGTCATCACGAGTCAGCTTCTCACACGCACCGTACGGACAGGGGCAGGCGATGCCCTATGCCATGGTGTGTGACTGCAGGACTCGATCTTCTACGCGCACCGGGGCGAGGATGGGGGAGATTGTGTCGAGGTCAGGCCTTTGCCTGCGGGAAGGCGGTGATGCGGAGTTTTGCGGCTCCATAGGGGATCAGGGTGATGGTCTCTTCGGGCTCCGTGGTTGCGACAGGACTTTGCGGGAGAGTGTTGGCGACGCCGTCTTCGGCCCGCCAGGAAGGGAGCTTGCGGGCTTTGACAGAGAGCGTGACGGGAGTGCCGGAGGCGGAGAACGGCGATGCCGAGAGAGGAGCTTCTTTGGTGCCGATCTGCCCGGTTCCAGAACCGGACGACAGGGCATAGTTCCAGGCGCTGCTTGGATAAATCTGCCAATCGGAGGGCTGCCCACGATCGCGAAGCTTGAGCCAATCCCCCGCGATGGCATAGGAAAAGACGAGGGGGCCGCGTTCGATCGAGACGGAGTCGTTGAAACCTTTAAGGGTGCGGGGTTCCATCGGCAGGTCGAGGTCGATGGTGTCGCCCGCCACCCAATGGCGGTCGATGGCGGCAAAGGTACCGGGTTGCGGGGCGGGCTGCGGTTTGCCGTTGACCTTGAGGGTTGCGCCCTGCGCCCATGCGGGGATGCGCAGGCTAACGGGAAACTGGAGGGGCTTGGAGGGGTTTACGCGGATGCGGATGGCACCGCGGAAGGGATAGAGGGTCTCTTCGGTGAGCGTGACCGGCGTTCCGGCGACGGTGGTCTGGAGCTCGCAGGGAGCGTAGGCCGTGGCGGCGAGACCGCCGGTGTGCGAGAGCATCCACAGGCTGGCGGTGAGCTTGGGCCAACCCTGGTGGAAGTTGGCGGTGCAGCAGCCGAAGTTTGGCTCGAGGCCGAAGATGTTGGATTCGGGACCGTCGGTCGTCCACGGCTTGCTGTGCAGACTGACTTCGACCTGGTTTGGTTCCTGGTTGTACTGGTGGCCCCACATATCGTCGGTGAAGGTGCCGGGAAGAGCGTTGTAAGCGATGCGTTCCAGACGATCGCCAAGGGCGGGGTCGCCGAGGATGGCAAGCGACTGCTCGAGCGAGAACATGGTTTCGACGACGGTGCAGAGTTCGGAGCCCTGTGACGGATTGCGGCCGGCAAGGTGCTCGTCGCAGGAGAACATGCCGTTGGGCAGGCCGTGGTAGCGGTCAAGCTCGGCGATCTGGTGCAGAACGGCGCGGCGATCCGTCTCGCTACCGGAGAGCAGCGACCAGACGGGGGAGGCCTTGATAGCCTGGCCGTTGTTGACGCCGTGGGTGGCGAGGGCGAGATCGTTGAGGCCACTCTTATCTTCATTGAGCTTGATGAACTCTCGCGTGATGGGGGCTTTGTACTTGAAGTCGGCGAAGTCGGCCTGCCAATCGAAGCCCTGCGCGTGCAGTAGCTTGGCGAGCTCGATGAGTTTGGGATCGCCGGTGCGGTTATACAGCCAAAGAACGACCAGGGCGTTGTCCTGCCAGCGGAACTTGCCCCAGTCGCGCAGAGGACGGGTCGGCAGAGCGGCGAGCTGGTGGGCAAAGTAGCGGGAGAGGAAAGGAAGGACGCGGGGATCGCCGGTGGCTTCCTCATACTGCGCGAGGACTTTGACCATGACCATGCGAGGCCACCAGTCGTTATTTGACTTTGGGCCGAACATGCCGATGGGTGTCTGAGAGCTGAGCGTCCAGTCGAGGTAGGGCTGGGCTTTCCGCTTGAGGCGCTGATCGTCGAGCTGCCAGGCGAGCGGAACGAGGCCGTCGAGGAAGTAGGGACCACGCTCCCAGGACTCGCCGGCGCCGCCGAGCCAACCGCTGTTCGGGCCGACGTCGCCCCAGACCTCATCGAGATGGCCGCCGAGGCCGTTGGCCTGAATCTTCATCTGATCGCGCAGCCAGCCGGTGGGTCGGATGCTGCCGAGCGGAAGCGGCATCATGGCGCTGGGGGCGAGCGGCGAACGGTTCTGTAAAGGCGACCGTGAGGGCTGCCGGCCTTCGCCAGCGAACGCCGGCAGCGAGGGCGCGACGCCGGCGAGGGCACCGATCCCGAGGATGTGTTTAAGAAGACGGCGGCGCCGCTGGTCTACCTGGTTTGCACGTTGAGATCGCTTCATCGAGCCAGATTCTACGCTGTTAACGAAGCATCTGGCAGTCAGCGCTGGAGGGCGAAGGCTGTGTCGTTCCAGCGGAGCTCGCGGCGGAACTGGTGGAGATCGGTGCCCCTGTCGATGCAGATGAGCTCGATCCCAGCAATTTCGGCGAAGTCGGTGAGGTGCTCGGTGCTGAGTGCCTGGCTGAAGCCGGTATGGTGGGCACCGCCGGCGTAGATCCAGGCAGCGGCGGCAACGCGGAGGCTGGGCTGCGGGAGCCAGACGGCGCGGGCGACGGGGAGTTTGGGCAGGGGCTGCTCGGGCGCGATAACATCGATCTCGTTGACGATCATGCGGAAGCGATTGCCCATGTCGACTACAGTGGCGACCACGGCGGGGCCAGCGGGTGCGGTGAAGACGAGCCGGACGGGATCAGCCTTGCCGCCAATGCCGAGCGGATGGACCTCGAGCGATGGCTTCTCCGCGGCGATGGACGGACAGATTTCGAGCATATGCGAACCGAGGACCTTGGGCGTGCCGGAAAAGTCATAGGTGTAGTCCTCCATGAAGGAGGTGCCGCCGGGCAGGCCGTGGGCCATGACCTTCATGGTGCGAACGAGAGCGGCGGTCTTCCAGTCGCCTTCCCCGCCGAAGCCGAAGCCTGAGGCCATGAGGCGTTGCGTGGCGATGCCGGGAAGCTGCGGAAGGCCATGAAGGTCCTGGAAGGTGTCGGTGAAGGCACCGAAGCCGCCTTCTTCGAGGAAGGCACGAAGGCCGAGCTCGATGCGGGCGGCGTCGCGGAGGGAGTCGGGGCGGTCGTGGGTCGCGGTGATGGTGTAGGTGTCGCGATACTCGCGGACAAGGGCGTCGACCTCGGCGTCGGTGAACTGATTCATGCGGGCGACGAGATCGCCGACGCCAAAGCCGGAGACGGTGTAGCCAAGGGTGGCCTGGGCGGCGACCTTATCGCCTTCGGTGACGGCGACGTCGCGCATGTTATCGCCAAAACGGGCGACTTTGAGGGTTTGGGACTCGTTCCAGCCAAGGGCGGCGCGGCTCCAAGCGGAGATCTCGCTGATGGTTTCGGGGTCCTGCCAGAAGCCAACCACGACTTTGCGGGGCAGACGAAGGCGAGCCATGATGAAGCCGAACTCGCGATCGCCGTGGGCGGCCTGGTTGAGGTTCATGAAGTCCATGTCGATGGTGGACCAGGGTAGATCGCGGTTGAACTGGGTGTGGAGGTGGAGGACGGGTTTGCTGAGTGCGGAAAGACCTGCGATCCACATCTTGGCTGGCGAGAAGGTATGCATCCAGAGGACGAGACCGATGCAGGTTTCGGTGGTGTTGGCTTCGCGGCAGAGTTTGAGGATGGAGTCGGCGGTGGTTTGGATGGGTTTGAAGACGACGGAGACGGGGATGGTGGTTTCGTCGTTGAGGGAGGCGCTGATTCTTTGGGAGTTAGCGGCTACCTGATCGAGGGTTTCGGGGCCGTAGAGATGCTGGCTGCCGGTAATGAACCAGAGTTCGAGGGTTTTCAGGTGCTGCATTTGGTGTCTCCTGGGGTGCAAAGAGGGTGGTTTCGCGGAGGTTGCGGTGGCAGTAACCGTTTTCTGGCGGAGGTTAGAGCGTGCGCAACGAAAACGTCTGTGAGGGTAGCACCTCCCTCTGGCGGTCGCCAACCCGGGGCTAAGGCAGAACCGGCGAACGGAGCTTTTGCCTGGGCGGGGATGGCTGCCTATACTGCAGCCACCATGATTGCCTCGATCGATCTCGTCAAGCAAACTCTTATACCCGGCTGCTGGAGTTCCGCCGGCCCTGCTTTTTTCCTGATGGTGTGCGTGGAAGTGTCCGAGAGGGTAGCTTGAGGCGGCGGGCCATTTTGCGGATGGGGGCGATGGCGGCGGGTGCGGCTGCCATGCCGAGGGCCCGGGGCGCTTCCCTGCTTCTAAATGGTGGGGAGCAGGAGGCGAGCGGGCCGGTGAAGCGGGTGTTGCTGGTGACGAAGTGCCACCTGGATGTGGGGTTTACGGAGACGCAGGCGAAGGTGATGCGGCGGTACTTCGACGAGTACTATCCGGTGGCGATGAAGACGGCGGCGGGGCTGCGGGACGCGGGTGGCGACCGATACACGTGGACGACGGGATCATGGCTGCTGTACGAGTACCTGGAGCAGGCGAACGCGGCGCAGCGAGCGGCGATGGAAACCGCGATCGCGAAGGGGGATATTGCGTGGCATGCGCTTCCCTTCTCATGGCAGACGGAGATGCTGGACAGCTCGATGATCGCGGGAGCGATGGGATTTTCGCAGAGCCTGGATGTGCGGTTTGGGAAGAAGACGATCGGCGCGAAGATGACGGATGTGCCGGGGCACACGCGCGGGATCATTGCGCCGCTGCAGGCGGCGGGGGTGCGGCTGCTGGACGTTGGCGTGAACGCGGCGAGTACGCCGCCGGAGGTGCCGGAGGTCTTTCTGTGGAAGGATCCGGTGGGACGATCGCTGGTGATGGTGTATCACCGGCACGACTATGGCAGCGTGGTGAGGGTACCGGGGTCGGACCTGGCGATTGATGTGGCGGTGCGGAACGATAACAGCGGACCGCATACGGTGGAGGAGATCAAGATGATCTATGCGGAGCTGCGGGCGAAGTTTCCCGGAGCGACGATCTCGGCGGCGACCCTGAGCGAGGTGGCGGCTGCGGTGGAGCCGTATCGGGAGCGGCTGCCGGTGGTGACGGGCGAGATTGGGGACACGTGGATTTACGGGATTCCGAGTGATCCGCCAAAGGTGGCGCGGTACCGCGAGATGGCGCGGCTGCGGCGGAGCTGGATTGACCAACGGAAGCTGGTGGCGGGGGATGCGACAGACCGGGGGATGCTGCGGCGGCTGGCGCTGGCAGCGGAGCATACGTGGGGAACGGATACGAAGCGGTATATCGACAAGGAGCATTACCGGCCGGCCGATCTGGCGAAGGTGCTGGCGGAGCCGGCGTACCAGACAGTGCAGTTTTCCTGGCAGGAGAAGCGGGACGATATCACGCAGGCGGTGGCGAACTTGCCGGAGGCGATGCGGACGGAGGCGAATGCGCGGCTGGCGGGGCTGGTGGTACGGGTACCGGAGAGTGCGGGGATGAAGGTGCTGGATCTGTCTTCCGGGGAGGTGAAGGAGATCGAGACGAAGCACTACAGGATTGCGTTCGATCGGACGACCGGGGCGATCGTGGGGCTTGAGAACCGGGCGACGAAGCGCCAATGGGCGAGCCCGGAGCATCCGCTGGCGCTGTTTACCTACCAGACGCTGTCGGCGGCGGAGTTTGCGGACTTTCTGGATCGGTACATTGTCCTGAAAACGGAATGGGCGCCGCAGGACTTCGGCAAGCCGAATGTGGAGGCGTTCCATGCCGAAGCGGGTGAGTGGCACCCGACGCTCGTTTCCCTGTTGCATGCGCATACGGCGGCGGAGGATCGGCTGCTGCTGCGGATGAGGATTGAGGATGCGGCGGCGGTCGCAACGGGAAATACGGCATGGCCGGGCGAGATCTTTCTGGAGGTGCGTTTGCCAGTGAGGGAGCCGGTGATCGATCTGCGGCTGACGACGATGGGGAAGGCGGTGAACCGGATGCCGGAGGCGATGTGGCTGACGTTTCAGCCGATGGCGACGGTGAAGGACGGGTGGTCGGTTGAGAAGGTGGGCCAGGATGTGGCGGTGACGGACGTGCTTGCGGGCGGTGGGCGGGCGATGCATGCGGTGTCGGAGCGGGTGCGGTACCAGGATGAAGGCGGGGTGTTTGAGTTGGCGACGACCGATGCGCCAGTGGTGGCGATGGGGAGGCGGTCGCCACTGAATTATTCCAAGGAGCTGCCGGAGATGGGCGGTGGGGTGCATGTGAGCTTGTTCAACAATGCGTGGGGGACGAACTATCCCCAGTGGTGCGGGGGTGATTGGAGATATCGGTTTGTGATGCGAGGGTGAGGGGTCACTTTGGGTTGCAACAAAGGCTCAGGGCGGCAGACGCGGGCGCTGTGGCTGGTAGCGGGCGGAGGAACAGCAACAGCAGATCCCTATGGGATGACGACAAACGAGGCTTCGGGGAAGGCGGTGGAGAGGAGGTTGCGGCCGAGAGATAGCTCTTCGGCGGTGATGGTGTGGGGGCGGCCGGGATAGCGGCGGGTGGTGACCTGGGCGTCCATGGCGGTGAGGACGGCGGCGGACTCGACGATGCGGGACCAGGGGACGTGCGGGTCGGGGTCTCCGCTGCCGAAGAAGACGGGGGTGCCCGAGAGCGAGCCGGGGTGGTGGAGATTGGCGCCGGGCTCGCCGATGAGGCCGCCGGTAAAGGCAAGGAGGCCGGCGAAGCGGGCGGGGTGGGAGGCGATGAATTCAGTGGCGAGGCAAGCGCCCTGGGAGAAGCCAGTGAGGGCGATGCGATCGGTGGGGAGGCCGGTGGAGATCGCGAGATCGACGACGGAGTGGACCATTTCGAGGGCGGAGGTGAGCCAAGGCTCGTTGCTGGCGCGCGGGGCCATAAAGGAGTTGGGGTACCAGGTGGAGTTGACGGCTTGTGGGGCGAGGAAGGCGAGACCTGGCAGGTTGAGAGCCTGGGCGAGACCGAGGATGTCGTGGGCGGAGGCGCCGCGCCCGTGGAGAAGGACGACGACGCCGGTGGCCTGGTGGAGGGGGGTGCCGGCGCGCTCGATATGCGGGTTGGCGTGCGCAGGCTCCGAGATGGTCAAGCGGCGCTCCGATCGGCTTTGTGAAGGTGCAAGGGGGCGAGGCGCTGCTCGATGGCCGAGCGCTGCGGCTCGAGCCAATCGGGGATGCGGAGGGCTTCGCCGAGGCTTTCGAGGGGCTCATCGAGGGTGAAGCCTGGGGGGTCGGTGGCGAGTTCGAAGAGGACGCCGCCGGGCTCGTGGAAGTAGACGGAATGGAAGTAGGTACGGTCCTGGACGGGGGTGATGGAGGTGTGGCGGGCGATCTCCTTGCGCCAGGCGAGCTGGGCGGCGTCGTCCGGGGCACGGAAGGCGATGTGATGGACGGTGCCGGCGCCGGTTCGACCAAAGGGGGCAAGGGCGTCGACGAGGAGGTCGATGTGGTTGCCGAGGGCGGAGCCACCGGCGGCGAAGCGATGCCGGTGGCCCTCTTCGGCGATCTGCTGGAAGCCCAGGAGATCGAGGGTGGCGGCGGTGGCTTCAAGGCTGCGTTCGAGGAGGGTGACGCCGAAGAAGCCGCGGATGGCGTGCTCGGGGGGGACGTCAGAGAAGCGCGGAGGGTTGCCGGGGATGGTGGCGGCGTGACCGACCAGTTCGAGCTTCATGCCGTCAGGATCGGTAAGGGTGAGGAGATGCTCGGAGAAGCGGGTGGAGAGATGGCCAGTGATGCCTTTGCGATCGAGGCGCTGCTTCCAGAAGTCGAGCGAGTCAAGGGGAACGCTGAAGGCAGTGTGGGTGGTTTCGCCGGCACCGGCGAGGCCGGGCCTGGCGTGGGGCCAAGGGAAGAAGGTGAGGATGGTGCCGGGGGAGCCGGCGTCGTCGCCGAAGTAGAAGTGATAGGTGCCGGGATCGTCGAAGTTGACGGTGCGCTTGACGAAGCGGAGGCCGAGGACCTGCGTGTAGAAGTCGAGGTTGCGCTGGGGGTCGGAGGCAATGGCGGTGACGTGATGGAGGCCGACGATGGGAGCTGGCATGGGATCTCCTTTCACGGATTTGATTCGATATCGAACTAAACGACTCGGCCGGAGGAGATAGGGTCGGCGGTAAGGCAGCCGCAGGACTCGCGCGGGATGAGGCGGCTGGGGAGATGGAGATGCACGGGCGATTGCTGGCGGTCGTTCATCATGCTGAAGAGCAGATTGGTGGCGGCGCGGCCGATCTCTTCGGCGGGCTGGGCGATGTTGGCGATAGCGGGGCGGAGGGTGCCGGCGAGATGGAAGTCGTCGAAGCCGATAAGGGCGAGCTGGGTAGGGAGGCGGATGCCGTGTTTCTGGAGGGCTTCGTAGACGAAGATGACAAGGGTGCTGTTGGCGCAAAGGACAGCGTCGATGGGATCGGGGGCGGAAAGGGCGAAGAGGAGGACCTGTTCGGCTTGAGCGGCGGTATGAATCTCGCCTTCGACGAGGAGGGGGAGGGCGGCGGCGGTGATGGCTTCGATGTATCCGCGGACGCGTTCGCGCATGGTGTAGAGGACGGGGTCGGAGACGAGGCAAAGGATGCGTTTGCGGCCGTGCTCGATAAGATGGCGGGTGGCATTGGCCATGGCCTCGCGATTATCGGTGAGGACACTGGCGAGCCCGTCCTGCTCGAAGGGAAGATCGATGGCGACGGCGGGCGTTCGCAGCTGGTGGCAGTACTCCTGAAAGGCGACGGATTGTTTTTTGGGAGGGACGATGAGGAGGCCGTCGACGCGGTGCTGCTCGAAGATGCGGAGCTCCTGGAGCTCCTGCTCTTCCATGTCGAGCGAGGTGGAAAGGATGAGGATGTGCTCGCGTGCGCGGCAGATATCCTGCGCGACGCTGGCGATGGTGGCGTAGAAGGGGTCGGTGATGCGGGGGACGATAAGGCCGACGGTGCGGGTGCGCTCGTTTTTGAGCGAGCGAGCGGCGAGGTTGGGCTGATAGCGGAGCTGGCGGATGACGTCTTCAACGCGAAGGCGGACGTCGGGAGCAACGAGTTGGCCGCCGTTGATGACCCGGGAGACGGTGGTGGTGCCGACACCGGCGAGGCGGGCGACATCGCGAATTGTGGATCGTGTGTCGTCTCTCACGCTGGACCTGAGTCGCCTGAGCAAGTGGAACTCGAGCGCCAAGCTGCAAGAGCGTGGCGAGAGAGGTACTTGCCTCCGCACCATACTACCGTTCCGGAAACAAGTTGCAAGAGGGGTCTGCAGCGGGGGATGTGGTTGAGTGAGGCCCTCAGAGATGACCTTGGAACGGAGATCGTCGAGTTAGCCGGGGTAAAGATGCGGAGTGGATGAGGAAGTAGCGCGGGGGAAGGTGGCTGTCTGCGAGCGCGCTGCGGTTCCGGGCGGGCGAGCGGACCATCGCTGTGGATGAATTTCACCGGAAACACAGCAATTGGCGAACTTGGCACAACCGATGCTCTCCGGATGCGCTCTGAACAGGAGAGCGCAACGATTTCAGGCAGGAGTTGCTGGGTACGAGAACGGGATTATGACGACGACAACGCCGACAACGGAAGAGATGGCCCGTCGTTTGGTAGCGATGGAGCAGACCCTGGAGCGGTACGGGCAGCTGGCGGTGGCACACCAGTATGCCGCTGCGATCATGCACGAGGTTAACAATCCGCTCGAGGCGATTATCAATCTAGTGTATCTGATGGAGCGGGAGGATCCGCTGCCGGGGCGAGCGCAGGAAAGACTGGCGACGATCCAGGAGCAGCTACAGCTTCTGACGCACGTGGCGCGGAGTTCGCTCACGTTTCATCGCGATCAGGCGATCTCGAAGGAGGTCAATCTGGTGGCCGTGGCGGAGTCTGCGCTGAAGCTGCATGGAGCGCGGATCACAGAGCGGCGGGTGAAGGTGAACAAGCGATATCCTGAGCGCGCGGTCTGCAACGGGATCTCCGGCGAGTTGCTGCAGGTCATTTCGAACCTGCTGCTGAATGCACTGGACGCGGTAAAGGATCAGACCGGGGCGACGCTGCATCTGCGGGTGCGCGATGCAGGGGGGTGCGTGCACATTACAATTGCCGATAACGGCACGGGCATACCGGAGCACGTAGAGGCAACGCTGTTTACGCCGAATGTGACCAGCAAGCGGAGCGGGACGGGGCTGGGCCTGTGGCTGTCGGAGCGGATTCTGCGGCGACATAAGGGAAAGATCAAAGTACGGACATCGCGGACCGAGGGCAAGAGCGGGACGGTGTTTCGGATTTCGTTGCCGCACGCTATAGCGGCTTAGGTTACCGATCAGGTGTTTGAGAGGCGATCACGGTTTGGCGCTGCTCGCCTAAGCCGGTGATGCCAAGGGCGACGACGTTGCCGGGACGCGTTCCTCGCCGGGGTTGCAGAAGCGAACGAGTTCATGGGGGATCTCTCTGTGTGAAGAGTAACCGCAGAGAGCGGGCTGCGTTGCCTAGCAGGTGCCGGCGAGGACTTCGGCGAGATGGGCGGCACGGCGCGGGGAGTTCTGGCTGATCTGTTCGCGGCAGCTGAAGCCGTTGCTGACAAGGATGGTGTCTGGGGCGGCGGCGCGGACGGCGGGGAGAAGGACGCGCTCGGCGAGGGTTTGCGAGACGGCGAACTTGTCGCGTTCGAAGCCGAAGGGACCGGCCATACCACAGCAGCCGGAGTCCAGATGATCGACCTGGGCACCGGTGGCCTCGAGGAGGGCGATCTCCCCCTTCATGGTCATGAGAGCTTTCTGATGGCAGTGGCCGTGGACGACAATGCGGCGGCCGGGAAGTTGGGGTGGGTGCCAGGATGTGCCGAGCCGGGTAAGGTGCTCGCTCAGCATGACGGTCTGGTCGCGAAGGCGGTGGGCGCGGTCGTCGTGCGGGAGGAGGTTGGTGAGTTCGTCCTGGAAGACGCTGGCGCAGCTGGGCTCGAGCATGATAACGGGGATGCCGGCGCGGATCTGTGGCTCGAGGTGGTCGAGGATGCGGAGGAGATAGCGGCGGGCGTCATCGAGGAGGCCGAAGTCGTAGAGGGGGCGACCGCAGCAGAGATGGCGGCGAGGGACTTGAACCTGGCTTCCGGCTGCCGATAAGACGGATGTGGCGGCGTGGAGGGCCTGGGGGTGGAAGTAGTTGTTCCAGGTGTCGGGCCAAAGGAGGACGGTTTGTTTTGAGGACGCGGAGGAGGCCGGCTGTGTTTGGTGGAACTGCTGGCGGAAGTTTCGCTTGGCGAAGAGGGGCAGGTTGCGTTGCGGGGCGACGTGGAAGGCGGCTTTGATGAGATCGCGAAAGCCGGGGGTGCGTAGGGGCAGGTTGGCGAGAGCCGGGGCAATGGAGGCGAGCTTTGCCCAGCGATCCATGAAGCCGAAGGCGTGGTGATGGAGAGGGCGGCGTCGGCCCTGATAGTGGTGGGCGAGGAACTCGGCCTTCATGGTGGCCATGTCTACGGTGGCGGGGCACTCGGTTTTGCAGGCCTTGCAGGAGAGGCAGAGGTCGAGGGCTTCCCTCACCTGTTCGTTGCGCCAGCCGTCTTTGAGGGTGGTGCCCTGCATGAGCTCCCAAAGCAGATGAGCGCGGCCGCGGGTGGAGTGTTTTTCGTCGCGGGTGGCCATGTAGCTGGGGCACATGGTGCCGTGATCTTCCTTGCGGCAGGCGCCGACGCCAACGCAGCGGGTGGCGGCGTTGCTGAAGGAGCCGTTGTCGGTGGGGTAGTGGAACCAGGTGGGCGGCGAGGCGGCCATGTAGCCGGCGCCGAGACGGAGGTTTTCGGTGGCTTTGTAGACGGCACGTGGGTCAATGAGCTTGCCGGGGTTCATGCGGTTGAGTGGATCCCAAAGTGCTTTGAACTCGGCGAAGGCGCCCATGAGCTCCGGTCCGAACATTTTGGGAAGGAGGGCGGCGCGGGCTTGGCCGTCCCCGTGCTCGCCCGAGAAGGAGCCGCCAAACTGGAGGACGATGTCGGCGGCTTGCTCGATGAACTGTTGGTACTTGGCGATGCCGTTAGCGGTGGTGAGATCGAAGGAGATGCGGAGATGGACGCAGCCCTGGCCGAAGTGGCCGTAGATGGGACTGCGGTAGCCGAAGTGGTCGATGAGGGTGAAGAGCTGGCGGAGGTAGGCGCCGAGGTGTTCGGGAGGGACAGCGGAGTCTTCCCAGCCCTCCCAGCCGCTGGGCTCGCCGGGGACGAAGACGGAGGCGCCGAGGGCGGATTCGCGGACCTTCCAGACGCGGGCGGCCTGCTCTGGCGTGTAGCGGGCGACGGTGGGTGGATGGGTGAAGGTTGCGGTAGCGGCGATGAGGGCGTCAGCGAGGCGGTCGGCTTCGGCGGGGGTGTCGGCACCGAACTCGCAGAGGAGGAAGCCGCGGCCGGCGGGGAGGAGGGTGACATCGTCGACGACGAGGTTCTTGCGCAGCATGAAATCGACGAGCAGGCCGTCGAAGCCTTCGAGGCCGATAGGGTTGAAGGCGAGGACGGCGGGGACGTGGTCGGCGGCGAGGAAGGCGTCGCGGAAGCCGAGGGCGACGAGGCGGCGATGCTGCGGGCTGGGCTTCAGCTCGCAGGTGGCAGCAAGGACGGTGACGCAGGTTCCCTCGGTGCCGACCAGGGCGCGGGCTACATTGAAGCCGTTTTCGGGAAGGAGCTGATCGAGGTTGTAGCCGGAGACGCGACGGGGGATATCTGGGAAGCGGTGTTTGATGAGGGTGGCGTAGGTGTCGCGAAGATGGCGGAGGCCGGCGTAGATCGCGCCGCGACGGCCGCCAGCGGCGATGATCGAGTCGAGTTCGGCTTCGGTGGTGCGGCCGACCTGCAAACGGGTGCCGTCGTAGAGAAGGATGTCGAGGGAGTCGATGTTGTCGACAGTCTTGCCGCCCATGAGGGCGTGGACACCGCAGGAGTTGTTGCCGATCATGCCGCCGAGGGTACAGCGGCTGTGGGTGGCGGGATCGGGGGCGAAGGTGAGGTCGTGCTTTTCGGCTTCGGCGCGGAGGGAGTCGAGGATGATGCCGGGCTCGACGGTGGCGAGGCGGGCGATGGGGTCAAGGGTGGTGATGGCGGTGAGATATCGCGAGAAGTCCAGGACGACGGCGACGTTGCAGGTCTGGCCGGCGAGGCTGGTGCCGCCGCCGCGCGAGAGGACGGGAGCGCCGAACTCGCGGCAGGCGGCGACGGTGGCGAGGACGTCGGCGGTGTCGCGTGGAAGGACGAGGCCGATGGGGACCTGGCGATAGTTGGAGGCATCGGTGGCGTAGAGGGCACGAGAGGCGTCGTCGAAGTGGACCTCGCCGCGAACGGTGCTGCGCAGGCGAGCTTCCAACTGCGTGCTGGCGAAGAAGGACTCGTGGGGGTGAGCGGTCGAGGGCGCCTGAGGCGTGCGGAGGATATGGAAGGGAGAAGGACTGGTCATGCTGATGCCTCTGGCTGGCGAGCTGCGCGCATCCTCACAAGGGGAAGTATAGATTGGGCGGCGATGTCGGCTGAGGGGTTGCGAGACTCTACACTGAACCGGAGAGAGAACCTGCGTATGAGCGGCGGATCGCAATTTGCGCAGTACCCGAGTCTCCGTGGGCGATGCGTGCTGGTGACGGGTGGAGCGAGTGGGATCGGAGAGGCGATCGTGGAAGCGTTTGCCGAGCAGGGGGGGCGAGTGGCCTTTCTGGATGTGCAGGACGAAGCGGCCGAACGACTGGTTGCGCGATGTGCAGCGGCGGGGCACCTTCCACCGGTGTATGAGCGGTGCGATCTGACGGATACGGAGGATCTTCGGGCGGCGGTGGAGCGGGTGCTCGCACGATTTTCCGGGGTCGATGCGCTGATTAACAATGCGGGGGACGATCTGCGGCACACGGTGGAGGAGGTAACGCCGGAGTTCTGGGATCGGGCGATGGCGGTGAACCTGAAGCAGCAGTTCTTCACGACGCAGGCGGTGCTGCCGGCGATGAAGCGGGCGGGGCGGGGATCGATCATCAACATGAGTTCGATCAGCTGGGTAATTCCGTCGACAGGGGTGTCGGTGTACGTGACGGCGAAGGCGGCCATCGTGGGGATGACGCGGACACTGGCGCATGAGCTGGGCGCGGACGGGATTCGGGTGAACTGCGTGATGCCAGGGGCGATCCAGACGGCGAAGCAGGAGAGGCTCTGGCTGACCGAGGCGTACAGGGCGGAGGTCCTGAGCCGACAGGCGCTGAAGCGGATGATTCTGCCGGCGGAGGTAGCGCGGCTGGTGCTATTTCTGGCGGCGGATGACAGCGCGGCGATTACGAACCAGAGCTATGTCATCGATGGCGGATGGGTTTGACGAGCGTGGTGGGGCAAGGCCTACAAAGCGTGATTCGTGGTGGAAGAGTTCGGAATTGCATCGTCGCTGTGGACCAGCGGCGTTACAGATAGGGACGAGAGTTCGCGGCGGAGACAGATCGATCACATGAGCGAAGAACGATGGCACTACCTGCAGATCTCGGACGCGCTGGATGAGGAGTTTACGGCGGCGCTGTCTCGGGTGGTTCCGGTGATGGCGTGGCGGCCAAGTATGAGTGGATGGGCGATGCTCTCGGGGAATCATGCGGGAGAGATCGCCGAGAGGACCGGGGAGCCGGGGTTGACGGTATGGAGCTTTCCGCTGCAGAGAGGATATGCGCGGGCGCCAGTGTCGTGGCTTGCGGGGAACGGTCGAGGCTTGACGGCGCGGCTTTTGCGGCATGCGCCGCGACCTGCAGAGACGCCGTTGGTGTGCTCGACGCCGTACCACGCGCCGGTTGCCGAGCGGTGGCCGGGACCGGTGGTGTACTACCTGACGGATCTGATTGCGGCGTATGCGGGCGTTGACCCGAAGCAGGTGAAGAGCCTGGACCGGCGGATGTGCGCGGCGGCGCGGCTGGCGTGTCCGAACTCAACGCGCCTGGCCGAGTACCTGGTGCGGGATGCCGGATGCGCCCCCACGAAGATCACGGTGCTGCCGAATGCGACGCGAGCCACGAACCTGGTGGCTTCCCCACTGCTTGCGCCGGAGCGGCTGCCCGCGGATGCGGACGATCTTCAGCGGCCAGTGGCTGGAGTGATCGGGAACATGGGCGCGAACATTGATTGGAGTTTGCTGCGCGAGATGGTGCGGGGGGCGCCGGAGATCTCGTGGTTGATGGTGGGGCCGGTTGGCGACGATGTTCCTGATGAGACGGAGCGGGCTGCACGGCAGGAGCTGCTGGGGATGGGTGGACGGGTTCGATTTGTGGGGAAGAAGCCGTACGGCGAGCTGGCGGGATATGCGCGGAGTGTGGACGTGGCGGTTTTGCCGTACAAGCTGCGGGAGCCGACGTACTCTGGCAGTTCCACGCGGTTCTATGAGCACCTGGCGGCGACGCGGCCGATTCTGGCCACGAGGGGGTTTGAGGAGTTACTGCACAAGCCACCGTTGCTGCGGTTGATCGATACGGCCGAGGAGGGTGTGCAGGCGTTGCGGGAGATGGAGAACAGTGGATTCAATGACGGACAGATCGAAGCGCGATGGGCGGCGAGCCGCGATGGGACTTGGGAGAAGAGAGCGGCGGCGATGTATCGGGCTCTGGGCGAGGCGGGGAGTTCGGTGAGGCACTCCTGATCGCGGTGCCTGTGCATAGAGCTAGCGCGGAAGCAGCGTGAAGCTGCGTATCGCGAGGCGGGTTCCCTGCTTGCGGTGATCGCCGTCGGGAAGATACAGGACGGTGATTTCGTCGAAGGTGTGGAGGGTTGCGTTCGGGGGTATTGCAAAGGTCAGATCTTCTGATGGCGGAGCGATGGCTGCCGTCTGCGTGGCTTGAACCGACGACGGGACTCGTTGAGGTTCCAGAGCTTGCGTGGGATGCCCGGGAGATTTTGAGTCGACCAGGATGACACCGAGCCAGATTTCGCCTGCGTTCCGATCTTTGTTGCTGACGGTGAGTTTGAGCTGACTGCAGCAGGTGAGATCGATGGGTTGGGCGAGCGGCTGATCTGCTTCCATGCGAAGCGATCGCCAGTCTTTGGAGCGGATGATCTTCTCCATGGGGCTGCCGTGCGCGATGTGGGCCAGAGTTCCTGGCGAGCGCTCCGGCGGCTGGAAGTACCAGTAGGCGCCGCTGAAAGGAATAACGAGCGGGTCGCGCGCGTGGATGCCGTGGGGACCTTTGCTTGCGGGTGCGGGAGGAGGGGTCGGCGGCTTCTTCTCGGGCGTGTCGAGCAGGACGATGCCCAGGTACTCAGCAGATGCGATGGGCGCGAAGTGGGGAGGAAGGGGTCGGCGGATGCGAGTTCGCGGGGAGCCTGCTCCAATGTGCCGCGCGGTGCTGGTCGATGCGGTATCGATGAGGAGGATGGCAAGCAGGAGGGCGACGGCGAGGCGTCTGGTTTGATCTGCCGTGTTCTCGTTTGTGCGGCGTTGTGACTCGGTGGGATCGGAGCTCAATCGCCAAAGAAAAAGGAAGCAGCAGACGGCGAGAGCGGAAGCGGCTGAACGTGGATGCTCATTGAGCAGAGCCGCGGCTGCGATCACGAGCCCGAGAGCGATGACGAGGGCGTAGAGGAAGCCGGCGTTGCTGTGGGGGAGATCGGCGAAGTGGGGTGGTGAGGCTAGTGGGGAGACTGGATGCGGATCGCTGGATGACTCTGCGGGGCTAAGCTTCTGAAGGCAGATGGCCAGACAAGCGGCGGCGATGCCTGGAAGGACGATTAGCCAGGGGTGATGGCGATCGAGAGCGAAGATGGTGGGCGCGAGCATGGCCCAACAGATGCCGCCCTGCAGGAGGACTGGCGCTATGGTCCGAAGGCCCTGTTTTGAGAGACGCGCGAGGAGGAGAGCGACGAGGACGCCGGCCAGCGTTGATCCAGAGACGGTGATGCACGCGAGCAGAAGACGCTGCGATCGCGACTGCGAGATGGGATGCAGGGACTGGAAAAGGACGAAGGCGGAGGCGGCGGAGGCGAGTTCGCCGGCCAGAACTGAGGACCATGCGGGATGTCTGCGACACCACTGGCTGATCGCTTGCGAGGAAGTCATCCGGGTGCCTCGGCAACGCTGTTGGGTGTGTGCTGTTGTGAGGGCGCGCTAGAAGCGGAGGTCTAGCAAAACGAGGTCGTCTGACGAGGGTGTCTGGCTGAGCAGGTAGCGGTGGCAAACAGTGAGGGCGGTGTGGAGGGCGAGGGTGGCTGCTGGAAGAAGCAGGAGATGGAGAACGGAGGCTTCGGCCCATAGCTGGAGCTGCAGGCAGGCGAAGACCCAGAGGGGAAAGCCGATGAAGAACGAGACGAGAACCAACGGAAGCGCTTTTGTGGACGACCGGGCGGGCTCTGTGAAGGGAATAGTAGCTTGCGAGAGGAAGGCGATGTCTGCCAAGAGAAGGGTGGAGCCGAGGCCGACGATTCCCTGAGCGGCGATGATCGAGAGGCTACGCACGTCGGGTGGGGCGGCGGCGTTGACCAGAAGCGTTGCGAGCAGGGTGAGCGTACTGGCAAGGGTGATGACCAGGGTGGAGGCGCCGCGCAACTCCAGGCGGCGGGGCTTGCCGCTGATGAGGGGGAAGATCCACCGGCCGCGTTGACCGACCGGAGCGCGCAGGGCGGTGCGCAGGCCGAGGACGGACCAGAAGCTGATGATGGCTGGTGCGGTGCGGACACCAGTGGCGGTGATGACGAGAGAGACGTGATGATCCTGGACGCGGAAGGCCAGCAACTCCGAGAGCACAAGAGCCAGGCCGAGGCCGGCGTACATGGAGAGGTAAAGCTGCAGGCGATCGAGGCGAAGGAGGGTGAGCCAGGTGAAGGAGAAGATGGCGCGATCGGCGGAGGAGCGAAGGAGAAGACGATCGATGGGGTGGCTGAGCCAGATCGGCAGGCGCCATGGCGATCGTGACGTGGAGGTGCCTTCAAGTTGATGCGCGACGGTTCTGGCGTAGGCGAGCGGGTAAAGGAGGGCGCTGCTGAGGCAGAGGCCGACGGTTGCGGCGATACCGGTTCGGGCGAGTCCCGCGAAGATGGGCGGGGCGGAGGCACCCCACAAAACACACTCGTAGACGGCGAGAGACCAGAGCGAGGGGACGAAGTGGACGGCGCGGAAGCTTGATGCGAGGAGCAGCTCCAAGAAGTGGGCCGTGAGGGGAAAGAGAAAGAAGAGGGTCAACAGGACGACCACAGAGATGGCCTTTGCGAGGCCGGCGATGTGGGGGAGGACGCGACCGGGAACGATGCAGACGAGCAGACTTTGCAGCGTACAGAAGACTGCGGCGGCAAAGAGGCCGGCGAGTGTGACGCCGGCGGCGTGCGCGACGAAGTGCCTCCAAAAGCCGCAATGGAGGTCGGCGACGGCTGGGAGGAAGAGGGTTCCGAGAGCGCTGGTTCCGAGATGCACGGCACCGAGCAGGATGACGAGAGCGACGAGTCGGGCGGAGAGGAGACGCAGGCGGGAGAGAGGAAGGCTAGAAAGGATATAGAGGTCGAGGGTGTCGGGGAAAAGCGCGTTCCACTCGAAGATCATGGCCATGCCCATGATCACGAAGGCATAGGTTGCGAAGAAGAGGTGATCGTCGGCTTGCGACCAATAGCTGCGTTCGTGAGGGTGCGGCGGCAGACCGTGGTAGGCGGGAAAGAGGAAGAGAGCGACCAGAAGACCAGGAAGAGCGATGGCGTATCCGAGTTGCGCGAGGCGCGCGGGCGCATCGTCTCCGAGCACTTCGTTGCCGAGCATGCGGCCGAGGAAGTGGCGGACAAGGATCTCGAAGTGCGAGTGGGATCGGGCGTGTGACGAGGCGGCGGCCTGTACGTTGAGGGAGAGGACCTGGACCTCGCGGCGGCGGAAGAGCCGGCGGCGCGTGTCACGCACGGGAAAGCTCCATGGAGAGGACCAGATCTTTTGCGATGGAGCGCGTGTTCTGCTGCTGGACGAGCTCGGCGAAGACGCTTTCGAGGGATGGACGATGCATGAGACGGGTGAGGTCTCCGGGGGGCGCGTTGACGAGGATTCTGCCTTTGGCGAGCACGATGACGCGATGGCATACCTGCTCTACGACTTCGAGGACATGGGAGATGTAGAGCACGGCTTTGCCCTGGGCGGAGAGCTCCAGAAGAAGGTCCTTGAAGAGCCTCGCGGAGACGACATCGAGGCCGGAGAGAGGCTCGTCGAAGATGAGCAGGCGCGGGTTATGGAGCAGAGAGGCGGCGATGAGAACGCGCTGCTTCATGCCCTTGGAGTAAGCCGAGATGGCGGAGTGGCGCCAGGCACCAAGCGAGAGCAGAGCGAGCAGGCGATTGGCTTTGGCCTCGAGCAAGGGCTCGTCAAGGCCGCGGAGGCGACCTATCAGCTGCAGGTACTCGAGACCGGAGAGATGGGTGTAGACGTGCGCTTCTTCGGGGACGTAGCCGAGGGCTCGTCGAAAGCTGTTGAGGTCCTCACGGATGTCGCGGCCATCGAACAGGATGCGACCGTCGCTGGGTTGAAGGAGGCCGGTGATGAGCTTGACTGTAGTAGATTTGCCGGATCCATTGGGGCCGACGTACCCGACGATCTCTCCAGCCTGAATGCTGAAGCTGACGTCATCGAGAGCGGGAATGCCGCGGTAGCGTTTGGAGAGGTGATCGACAGCGAGCATGCTAATCTCCTGCACCCTATGTAGCACTCTATGTAGGCCTCGTCAAGCAGAACACTACATAGGTAGAATGCCCGCATGCCGGTCGAGGTCAAACTCTCACATACTGCCGCGATGATCCTTCAATCGCTGCATGCTGGCTGCATTTACGGCTTCAGCATCATGGAGCGGACGGGTCTGCCTAGTGGAACGGTGTACCCGGCGCTGCGGCGGCTGGAGCGCGATAACCTGATTCGGTCGGAATGGGAGAAGGAAAGTATCGCGATCAAGGAGTTACGACCGGCACGGAAGTATTACAAGCTCACCGCATCCGGAAAGGTCACGCTGGCGACGTCGACGAAGCGGTACCCCCTGCTTGAGCGATTGGTGACTGCGGGCGGGGAGAAGCAGAGTTGATGCGAGCGCGTGCGATCCCTGCCCTGCTGCCGTATCGCGCGATGCTGGCGGTGCTGGCGTACGCGCTTCCCCGAACCACTCGATTGGACTGGCGGGCGGAGTGGACGGCGGAGTTGTGGCACGTAGCGATCTCCGAAGGCGCGGGCCACCGCGCGAGGATCGCGTTTTGCAGTGGAGCGATGAGTGATGTGCTGTGTTTGCGGGGCCTGGAGGAGCGAGAGAGCTTCGGGCGAGCGCTCTCTGCGAGAGCTTGCCTGCTGCTGCTGCTTCTGGCAGCAGGCGTAACCGCCGGCTTTGCGATCGCGGTTCCGAGGGTGCAGCGGGCGCTTCGGCCGGCCCTCTACTCGAATGTAACTAACGTTGTTACGATCTCGACGGCCGGCGCGACCGGGAGCGCGATGCCGCTGCTTCATCTGGAGACAGTGCTCGCGTGGCAGCGACGGTCGCAGCATCTCTTTGCCGAATTTGCCTTCTACCAGCCTGCGGTCAAGGCTGTACATTTTGACGCGCATCACTCGCAGGAGATGATGATTGGCAGGGCAAGCTCCAACCTGCTGGCGATGCTTCGTGTGCCGATTGCGAACGAGCGGAGAGCTGCTGCGGGCGATGAGCGGCCGACGTTGCTGCTGAGTGAATCCACCTGGCGGTCTCGGTTCAGCGGCCGGATGGATATCTTTTCGCAGCCTTTGAAGGTGGGATTGGAGACGGTACGGCTTGGGGGCGTAGTTCCGGATGAGACTGCGCCTGCGGGCGGGCGGGTGGACGCATGGATGCTTCTGCCACAGAAGAGTGCCGCGCGTTTATTGCCAGGGCTGTCGCGCGTATTTGTCACGGCGCGGCGGCAGAGGTCTCGGGGGCCGATGGAGGAGCGGTGGAGGATGTCTGTCTCCGGGCCGCAGGGATTTACGGACTACGACTGCGCTACGCTGTCGTCAACGGAAGCCGATCTGCGATGGAGATTTGCGTGGGCGGTGCTGCTTGCCTTTTGCTCGCTGCCTGCGCTGCTGCCGCTCACCGCGCGGGAGCATGTGACGCAACGGGTGGAGCTTTCGTTTGGGACCTCCGTGCGACGCTCGCTTTTTCTTGGGAGCAAGGTGGTGCTGGTTCTGGTGATGAGCTACTTTGGGAGCCTGAGTGCGGCCTTTGCCGCTTCCTGGTCCAGCCCGAACACATCGGTTTACCTGCAGCTGCTGAGCTGCTTTCTGATCACCTTAGGTGGCGTGCAGTGGTGCCTGCGCGACCAGTCACAGCGGTGCCCGGTTTGCCTGGAGAGGCTGCAGCATCCGGCACGGGTGGGTGAACCTTCGCGGAACTTCCTGGCTTGGAACGGGACGGAGCTGATCTGCACGGACGGACATGGATTGCTGCACGTGCCGGAGATCCAGACGAGCTGGTTCGGAGAGCCGCGGTGGCTGATGCTCGATGCCTCGTGGAAGGGCTTGTTTCCGCGATCGGCGTAGAGGGCATCGATGCTCGATCGAGATGCTACAGGCCTGCGTCCCAGTCGTATCCGAGCTTGGTCCAGTAGTCATCCGGTTTGGCGTTGGTATACGCGATCAGGCCGATGCGCTTGATCTGCTTGTAGCCGTATTTCGTAGGCGTGTGAAGCCGGAGCGGAGCACCATGGGCCTGCGAGAGAGGCCCGCCCATCATCTCGGTGACAAGCAGCGTTTGCGGATGGCGAAGAACGTGAAGATCGTAGCCGGTGTAGTAATCACCGTCCGGCGTCTCCATGTAGACGTATCGCGGATCCCTGCCGTTGATGAGAGCGGGAGGGTATGCCTCGAGGAGATCGGCCGTACGTACACCCGCCCAATGGACGATCTGGCTCCAGCCTTCGATGCATTTGAATTGCGTGACAAGCTCCCGACGCGGAAGGGCGAGGAGGCCGGTGAGATCGAGAAGCAGACCGGGCGTTCCCGACCGGAGGGTAGAGTGGCTTTCCCCTGCTTCTTCGGAGCCGCGCGGTCTTCGGCCAATCTGGTTTTCGTGCTGCTGGGCCGATTCCAGCATGGAGGCGGGCGCCATTTTCGTCGAGCTCTGGAGTTTGGGGTCTACTTTCGTGTCGTGTCCCTGATCCTGGTGGGGGTCACTGCCCTCGTACCGGTACTCCCAGGCAGTGACATCCTTGGTGAAGCGTGGGTGACGAGCGGGATCCTGCGTGCCTACGAGCTGGAGCCGCCAGCTTTCGGGTTTGAGTGCCTGCTTGAGGCCATAGACCCCGTTGACGCGCAAGGTCTCCGCGCGATGCAAAGGATAGGTGGGGGCGAGTGGAGCGTTGCCGAAGAGGTGGCGTGACAGAGACGCATTCAGCTGGAAGGCAGAGCGCAGGGGGTGCGGCTGCATGCCGACAGTGTCAGTCTGATCGAGATAGCGGTAAACGCTGTAGCCGGCGGCGGTTCCAAGAGCCGCTACGACGAAGGCGCGACGCGTGTGCTGGCGCGAGTCGGCGAGGACCGCGGCATCGGCAGCATCTTTGCCCGGCATACGGTGAGTGAGCACATCGTCAGCCGAAACCGGATCTGCAGGTCGCTGCTCAGTCGTCGCAACTGGAGGAGCTTCCGCCGACAGGTTGGCGCTGGTCGCGGTGGGCTTGTGTTCCTGCTGCTCAGGAGGGTTCATCTCCAGTCTTTCCGTTCTGCCTCGATGGAGGGTGCTTCGATGCGCTGCACCTCGAGACCGCTGACCATGGAGCGAAAGTTGTTCCAGCCCGCGAAGATGACCTGGGCCACATGCACACCGAAGAAGCCGAGAAAGCTGATGGTCAACCAGAAGTGTAGCCAACGAGCCATCTCGTAGCCGCCGAGAGCGGCGGTGAGCCAATGCGTAGAGGTTGGTTTGTAGATGGCGAGCCCTGTGAGGAGCATGCCGGCTCCCATCACGATGACGGAGGTGTAGGCGATGCGCTGCGCTCCGTTGTACTTGGTTTGTGGAGGCAGGCTCTTGCGAAGATGCAGGTCTACGAGTGTCACCTGAATTGCGTCGCGAAGGCTGCGCCGCTGCGGCAGAAGAAAGCGCCACTCGCCCGAAAGCCAGGTGTACAGGACATAGGCGATGCCATTGAAAGCGAAGAACCACATGAAGAAGAAGTGATAGCCCAGGCCATCTGTAACGTGGTACGGCACATTCAGCTTTGCGTAGAACCAGTCTGGAAAGAAGCGGAACAAGGTCAGATGGCCGATGCCTATTCGATAGACCCTGTGAGGATACTGATAGGCGTTGTCCGAGTCGTTCCAATAGATCAGCAGGCCACTCCAGATCATGGTAAACAGCACCGGGAAATTGACCCAATGCATCCATCGGATGGCTAGCGGGTGCTTATGCTCAAGCCGAATGCTGGCGCTAGTCTGACCGGGGTCGATTGTCACCTGCGCGTCTTCTTTTTTCATTTTAGTTCCCTTTCAGGACAGCGAACAATGTCGGTACAGCCCCATGACGTGCCAGCCGATCGTTAGACTCATGCGGTGCGCCGAAGCGGTAGCGTTTGCGGATTATAGTCGGCAGATTCGGAACGGGGTGTGCCGACGGCTGTGGCTCATCGCAAATCGTACTTCGGCTTCACAGATGGTGACGAGATTTTCTGTCCCGGTGCCAGCATTCGGCACCCGTCAGAGAAGAACGTGTTCGGCCGTCCTTACCGAGGTGTTTGGTGCAGTCGATTGGTGGTGACGCAGGACCAGCTACCGTGGCGATGGAGCATCGCGGTGCCGGGACTTGATCTCGCGGTAAAGACGGGCTTCGCGATCGGCGTCTGCCGTTCGACCGGCCTTGCGATACGCGGCCTGCAGTTGGTAGTGGATGTAGTCGAGCGAGGCGTCGGCCTTCTCGGCCTGCTCCAGATGCGAGATGGCGCCGGGAAGGTCGGCGGACTCAAGCAGCAGCTTGCCGTACTGATACTGAGGCTGCGCCATGTCAGGATGAGTGGCAGTGATGGTGCTCAGGAGCTTGAGGGCCTCCGGCTTGTTCGAGGTTTGCAGGAGGGCGAAGGCCAGGGAGTACTGCACGTTGGGATCGTCGGGGCTCAAGGCAAGCTCCTGGCGAAGCTCGGGGATCGCGTCCGCGGGCTTATCCGTACGGATCAGGGACTCGGCTACCTGATAGTGGGCGAGGGGGAAGGTGGGGTCTGCCGCGGAGATCTTGCGGAAGCACTCGGCACTCTCCCCATAGCTTTCTGTGTCCATGAAAATATGGCAGACGAGGGAGAGGACAGATGGAGGGAGGGGCTGCAATGAGAGCTGCGCGGCGATAGCATTGGCCTGCCTGGGATCGCCGGAGTGCGACAGGGAGAAGGCCCAGGAGTAGGCCGAGCGAGGGTCCCGCATGGCGTCTGTTTCTACCGGCTTGAAGGCGCGGGCGGCCGTTGCGAAATCACCAGTGGAGAATAGAGACAAAGCGTACATGAGTTGAGAGCGAGGGTCGGTGATGGGCGCAGCCAATGGCGTTGGCTGAAGATACTGGCTGAAGGCCCGTACGGCGGTGGCGAAATCGCCGACACGGAACGCCGCCGTCCCTAGATTCCGCAGGAGCGTCGGTGTGGGTGCGGCCGAATGAACAGCTTCCTCAAAATGGGTCTGCGCGGCAGCGAACTGCCCTTGTCGGGCTTCGGCAGTGCCGAGATCGTTATAGGTCTGCGCGAGCAGCTGCTTGAGATCACTTTCTGAAACAGTCGGCGGTCTGGGCTGCGTTGCAGCAGACTTTGTGGAGGGAGTTGGCGGCGTGGTTGCGCCGGTGATCGTGGAGGAGGGCGCCTCTTCGCTGGCTCCCTGGAGCAGGCGAGCTTTCTTGCGAAGGTCCGCGGCGGTAGCGGTGTCATCTCTCAATTGTGCCAAGAGGGCAAGACGGCCGAGTATGTCGGTTGCCAAGGCGCGCGATGTTGCTGCGATGACGGAGGTGTCACCGGTGGTGAGGGCTTTTGCCTGGGCCTGCTGCAATACGTTGAGGTCTGGGGTGTAGATCTTCGCCGTATGCGGCATGCGATGAGCGGCTAGGGCAGGCGTCTGGGGATAGACGATTGCACTCAAGCTAGCAGAGAGGAATGCGGCGCCGAAGAAACAGCTTTGCAGGGAGGAAAGGGTGCGACTCACTAGAGGATCGTGCCACATGGAGATGCCTAAGAGGGTTTCCGCCTGCACCGAGCGTGGTGGAATGCGAATGGCGGGATGAGCTAGGCTCATCCCGCCGCTTCGGTCGGATAGGGTTAGAAGTTGATGTGGAGGGTGTACTGGATCTGGCGGGACGCATTGCCACCGATGACCTGATTTGATGCACCGAAGTTGGAGTTATATGTTTGTGCAGTGATGACGTTGTTGGTTGGGCTGCAAGCCGTGGTGCCGCAACTCACAGTCTGGAATGGTAAGAAGTGACCCTGACTAGAGTTGAAGTTCGCGTGATTGAAGACGTCGAAGAAGTCCAAGCGAAATTGCACCGTGGCCATCTCACGGAACTTCCAGTTCTTATCAACCGAAAAATCCGTATTTACGAAATTTGGACCACCGACGTAGCCCCGAGGTGCCATGTTGGTGGGGATTGTTCCAATCTGGTATCCAACTAGAGTGAAAGCCGCGGGATTGACGATCTGTGCACCTTTACGACCGAAGATCGGACTCTGTCCGGCTACCTTCAAGGGCCGCAGAGGCTGAGTGAAACCAGTTCCAGCGAGCGCATTCAACGATCCGCCGTTCGCGTCCTGGACACCACCCTGATAGATCGTGAAGCTGTTGCCGTTCGCCGCAGTTGTGATGCCACTTAGCTCCCAGCCGCCCAACGCGCTGGCCATCAGAGAGTTGTGTCCAGCCAGCGATGGCAACGTGTAGATGGCATTAGCGACGAAGTTGTTTGGCCGATTAACATCCCCGTTACCACGATCAAGTCGAGGGTTCGGGTAATAGGTCCGAGTCTGCGTTCCAAAGTTCCCACCAGAATCGTCGATGACGATATCTGCGATCGAGTGAGACCAAGTGTAGGCAGCCAGGAATTGGAAGTTCCGGACCCGTGTTTTGATTAACGCTTCGAGAGCGTTGAAGTTGGAATTGCCATCGTGTGTCCACCAGAGGAGTTGCTGGTAGTTAGAGAATGGACGCAGAGCATTCTGCTCTTTGGTACCGCTGCCAAGAAAGGCTGCTTTTGTCCAATTCTGTTGTGGAATTTGGTTGATGTCGTAGCTGGAGGTAAGGTGTGTGCCTCTGTTACCAACATAGCTGAGAGAGAACAACGAGTTGGACGCGAGCGCCTGTTGAACCGTCAGATTCCATTGCCAGGAGTTCGGCAAGAGAGCCCGTTGATCAAATCCGCCCTGGGGGCTAGCGTTGCCACCGGCGAGCGATGCTGGAGTAGCGCCGCCCAAGGTGCGGGAGTAACCACCTTGATTTAGGGCGAACGGTGCGTTTGCGACAAGGGTATAGCGGGAGACACGCTCTCGCTGAAAGAACTGGCCGCCAGCAGCACTGAGAATCGTTTTACCGCTGCCGGAAGCGTCCCAGTTCACGCCCACACGGGGTGCGAAGAGGTGATAGTTGACGTTCTGCAGGTATTTATTTTTACCCTGCGTACCCGAAGAGAAAGCAGTGCCGAATTGTTTGTTTGAGGCCCCACAAGGATCCTGACCGGGACCGATGAGAAGACCATTACAAGCATCACCCGCAGGCAACGCGGAATTATAAAGACTCGGCTGGAAGCTTGTGAGCTGGTTGTTGGGTTGATAGGTTGGTGGCATGATGGAGTAGCGCACGCCGGCATCAATGGTGAGGTGGGGCGTAAGCTTGAAATTGTCTGTGGCATAAACTTCATAGTCACGCCAACGAAGCTGAGCACGGACATTAGTAGATGTCTCGCTGAACAGAAAAACATTTCCAGGCAGGAGCAAGTTCGCAAGGTTGTTGCTCGTCGCAGTGCCACCAATGCCAATGCTTCCATTATCAGTGCCGACAGATGGCCGCTCCGAGCTAGCCGGGCCCGTGTCTTCGTCCTTGCCATCCCAATCCAGATTGACACCAAACTTCAACACGTTACGTCCGAAGATCTTGGACACGTTGTCCTGGAAACTATAGAGATCAAGCTGGTTCTGCCAAGGCGCGATGTTTGAGAGCGCGCCGCCGTATGATCCGAGATTAACTTGTGGAACGCCGACTGGAGAGTGCTTGAGAGCATTGGGGTAGAGGGTAGGAACTGCAGCGCTGACCTGAGGAAGCAGGCCAGGATTGGTTCCACCTGGAGTGATGCTGATGCGGTTGTTCGAGTACTGGAACGCCGCGTCGTTGACCAACGTGTCACTGATGGTAGCAGTCCAGCGACCCATCATCGACTTCGACGGTTGAGACCAGCTGCTATTGAGCGCGGGAAACGGATCATCACCCCAATAGCCAGCGTTGTAGGCAGGGTTGCTCCAGGTGTCCTGAGTGTAGCGTCCTACGATTAGGTTCTTCGGCGTAATGCGGTAGTCGCCGCGAATGTTCTCTTCCCGCCAATAAAGCGCGGTTGGTAACGACTGGGACCAGTTATCGCCGCTGACGACAGATGGCCGCGTCGCCGCCGGAAGCAGCTTCAAAATCGTCGCAGCTGCCGGATCGATAGCATTCAGCTTCAAGGGATTCCCACCTGCCTGATACTGGATGGGAATATTCTTAGGATTAGTAGCAACTGTGGGATTTCCGCACGATGGAGTTGAGAAATCACCCGTGAGTTCAGCGGCTGTTGGAACGCAAGCATTAACTGTGCGGCCACGAATTTCTCGGTTCCACTCTTCGCTGAAGAAGAAGAAGAGCTTGTCTTTTTTAATCGGGCCGCCGATGGAATAGCCAAAGTCGTTTCGCCGAAGCTTATCTTTACCGCCGCGGGGGAGTGCGGGGTTCGCATTTTGGCGAGCGAAGTAGGTGAATGCATTCAGGACGTCGTTGCGGCCGTCGTAGAAGGCGCTGCCGTGGAAGCGATTGGTTCCGCTGCGGGTAACGATGCTGATCACCGCGCCGGATGCCTGGCCATACTCCGCGCCGTAGCTGTTGGTGAGCATCTTGAACTCGGCGATGGCCTCGTTCGAGGGGTAGATAAGGATGGTGCGGTTCGAGCCGGTGTCGTTGTTGTTAACGCCGTCGATAAGGAACAGGTTGTTGGTCGTCGGGTTGCCGTTGACGGACATGTCAACGCCGCCTTGAAGGCCCTTGTTCTTGGTGTCGAAGTTATTTGCCGCAGACACACCGGGCTGCAACTGCGTCAGCTCGACGAAGCTGCGACCGTTCAGGGGCAGCTCCTTGACCTGGTTGCCGTCGATGACCTGGCCGAGAGCCGCGGTATCGGTCTGCACGGTGACGTTAGTGTCTTCGACTGTGACTGTTTCGGAGGTATCGCCGATCTGCAGTTGGGCGTTGACCGTGTTCGTTGTAGCAACGTTCACCTGAACGCTATTGGCAACGAATGCCTTGAAGTTGGGAGCATTTACGCTCACTTTGTAAACACCGGGCTCCACGTCAGGAATGGCGTATTCGCCATTGCCGTTTGAGGTCACGGTGCGGGTGAAGCCTGTTGCTGAACTCGACAGAGTTACAGGAACATTCGCCACGCCACCACCGGATGCGTCCGTAACGAGACCGGAGACACCACCCGTTGTCTGCTGTGCATAAAGCGCGCTGCAGAGTGAGATCGCCACTGGCGCGCTGATACCTAGTAATCGCTTGTACGTCATTCGCTCTCCAAAAAGTCTTGCAATTTCGTTAAGATCTCCCTCTGTCCTTGAGGGCATCTATACGTTCCATTCCTGCGCACACGAGGAGCAAGCATCGATCAGACGGAGGCGCTCGAAGGCTAGAGGTCTTGTCCGAAAGGCCTGATGTTCATGGCGGTGCTAATTAGGCAATTTGGCTTACAAGCTTGTCAACAGAAATTCTTAATCCGTGGTACCGTTGGCGTACATCGGTTCACAGGCGAGTTCGGCTCTTCAATCTGGCGCACACCAACGATACTTTTGAATGCAAGCAGAGTGGAAGTTGTTGGAAAGAAAACTTCAGCGAAGGCGCGTCACGGTGTACGTGGATGGATGGATGCGGGAGGGACGATACCAGAGCCTTCCAGAACCTGGTAGATACTGCCTGCGGCGAGATGCCCGAGCGTCTCCACGCGACCTGACGGCCAGCGGATCTCGACGGTATCTACGCTGGTTGCGGCACCGAGGCCGAAGTGTACGCGCAGATCTCCCTGTGACAGGTAGCTTCCGCCGCTGCGGACCTCGTCGGTTTGGGTGACACCGCCGGCATGCAGGGTGATGCGGGCGCCGATCGCCAAGCGATTGCTTTTGGTGCCGGCAAGCTCGAAAGTGACCCAATGCGCGCCGGTCTGGACGGTGTTGTGGAGGATCAAGGGTGCGCCGACCAAATTTTCAACCACAAGATCGACGTTGCCGTCATTATCCAGATCCGCGGCGGCGAGACCACGGCCGACATGTGGGGAGAGGATTGCTTCTCCTGCTTGCGCTGCCGCGTCACAAAAGGTGCCATCCCTTTCGTTCATGAAAAGGCTCGCTGGTTCTTTGTAGCGAGCGCCCGAGGGAAGCGAATCAACTTGTGGGTAGACGTGGCCGTTGACTGAGAACAAATCAGGCCAGCCGTCGTTGTCCAGATCGACAAAGGCGACTCCCCATTTGACAAAGGGCAGCGAGGCGAGCGCCACACCGGAGTCGAAGGAGACGTCCGTGAAGGTTCCTTTTCCGTCGTTGCGATAGAGGGTGTTGAACTCATCGGCGAAGTTGGTGACGTAGATCGAGAAGCGCCCGGTGTGGTTGTAGTCGGCAATGGCGACGCCCATTGAGCCCTGTTCCGATCCGTCGCCACTGACTGCCGTTCCGGACTCAAGGCCGATCTCCGTGAATTTGCCAGCGCCGTCATTGCGATAGAGATAGTTCGGGGTTGAATCGTCCGCGATGTAGATGCTGGGTCGGCCAGTGTTGTCGAAATCGGACCAGACGACACCTAGCCCGTAGTACCCGGGCGTGTCCTCTGTTCCTGTTGTCTTTGAGACGTTGGTGAAGGTGCCGTTTCCGTTGTTGTGGAAGAGTGAATCGCCGCCGCCCTTGAGGCCTCGGGGGCCGCACTGCACATCGATTCCGTGGAACTTGCAGGTGGGACTGGCGCCAAAGCCCGGAAGGTCGTTCAGCTTAAAGTCCACATAGTTGGTCACCATCAGATCAACAAATCCATCGCCGTCGTAGTCGGCAAAGGCAGCGCCGGTTGACCAGCGGCCATCGGAAACGCCGGCAGCGGCGGTTACATCCGTAAACGTGCCGTCGCCATTATTGCGATAGAGCACGTTGCCGCCAAGGCAGGTGACGTACATGTCAGGCCAGCCGTCGTTGTTGTAGTCGCCGACGGCGCCGCCCATAGCGAAGCAGGGATGTGCGACGCCGGCTTTGGCAGTCACATCCGTGAAGGTGCCGTCGTGATTGTTGTGGAACAGAGCGCTGGCGGCTTTTTTACCCTGGAGTGCCATCGCGACTGTCGGTGCGTTAGTGAAGTAGAGGTCCGGCCAGCCGTCCCGGTCATAGTCAATCGCCAGCACACCACCGCCCATGGACTCGACGATGTATCGCTGCTCCGGCGCCGAGACGTGATCAAAGCTGATCCGGGACTTTGCGGTCACGTCTGTCAGTTGCGGGACGAGGCGCTTGTGGCACACGGTAGATCGTGTCCCAGGCGGTGGTGGCGGTGGTATGGCGTGAGCCTGTCCGAAGAGGTCTGTCATAAGGACGCACTGCAGGACACAAAAGAGCGGAAGGCGGCGAGCAAGGGACCTAGACATGGTGGGCACTGAAGGCGGCGTATAGCAGGCCATCTCGTCCCTGATCATAAGCCACGATCTTGTGGCCTTGCCCGAGCGAAGTGCTCAAAGCCATGACCTTGCCTCGCACTGGAGAACCCCAAGTGCTTAGTGGTCGAGAACGATCTCCTGCGTCGAGGTGATGCTCTCTCCGAAACTACCTTTCAGGTAGTGATCGAGGAAGGCACTCTGCTTTTTCCAGGCATCGAGCTTGTGGTCTCGCTGGGAGAATCCGTGTAGCTCCTTTGGGTACGTGATGTAGACGTAGGGCTTTTTTGCCTGCTTCAGCGCCTGCGTGAACTGCTGGGATTCAAACGGTGGCACCTGCGGATCGTCTTCACCATGCATAACGAGCAAGGGCGTCGTAATTTTGGGCACGTCAGGCAAGACATTCGCCCTGCGGTATGCCTCCGGTTTGGCTTCCGGTGCACCGCCCATCTTCTTCTGCCAGCGAATTGCCGACGGACGGTTCGTTCGTTCGAGAAAACTGGCACGATCCACGACACCGTAGAGCTCGATTGCGGCTGCGAATACGTCCGGACGCTTTGTCACCTCGTAAGCGACCATGGTGCCGCCATGGCTTCCGCCGCCGATGCCGATGTGATCTCGATCAGCAAATGCATGGTCGACGAGGAAGGCTGCGCCGAGCGCCACGTCGTCTACTTCACCGCCGCCGCTATCTTCAACGTTCAGGTTGCGGAAGTGCTCTCCATAGCCACTGCTTCCGCGGTAGTTTGGCTCGAGCACGACGTAGCCTCGCTGTGCCAGATAGAGAGCCCACGGATCCCACCGAGTAGATCTTGTCCTTCAGGACCACCGTGGATCCAAAGCACGCCCGGGTGACGCTTTCCGGTCTCGGCATGCAGCGGCCTGTACAGGACCGCGGCGATGGGCAGACCATCCTTGCTCTTGTAGTGCACAACCTCTGGCTCAGGAAGACCGGTGTTGCTGAAGTTGATCGGTTGCGAGCGGAGGAGGTAGTTCGGTGTCCCGTTACTCACTGCGGCGGATTGCAGGCTCGCTGGCTCAAAGGTAGAGGAATGGGTGAAGAAGAGGGTACGGCCATCCGGAGCCCATTGCGGTGCCGTGTTCACGCCGGTTGACAATTTGAGCAGCGGATGTGCGCCGTGTCCATCGAGGCCGACAACCCAGATAGCCGGAGTTTCTAAGTGCTCGCGATTGGAGACGAATGCGATTGACCGACCATCGGGGGAGACGACGGGTCGCTCATCTTCGGATTCACCAGTGGTGATCTGCACGGGGGATCCACCCTTCACCGGAATCCTGTAGATCTTGTCCCATCCTGTCTCCTGCAGGATTGCGAGCAGGCCTTCGCCGTTTCGCGTCCACTCGGGTTTACGAATGGACCAACCGCCTCCACGATCTTCAGCAGCTACATACAGGGCCCGCGGCTGGGTCGTTAACGTTCCGGTCTCATTGTTGAACACGCCCACCAGAAGACGGCCGCTGAAGTGTTCGGGCGACCTTTCGACGAAGGCGATCTGGGTGCCGTCAGGCGACCACGCCGCGCTGCCCTGATCTCCACGATCCCCGGTCAGAAGCGACTGGGTTGTACCGTCGGCACGGACAACGCCGAGATCGCCGTGACCTCGCCGGCCGGTTTCAAACAGAAGCCATCTGCCGTTCGGGGACCACTGCGGATCGCGATCGGACGCAGTACGCGGGTCCCCGAAACCACGGCGACCCTCAGTGAGGCGCACGGGGTCACCGCCCATCGCACTCACCTTCCACACCGCCCCCTCGCTCAGAAATGCCAGGGAGCGCCCGTCGGGCGACCACGCTAACCCCGACTTGCTGCCCACGGTACTGGTGAGTACGCGTGGCCACGCACCGCTTGCCGGCATAAGCACAATTTGTCCATCGCGTACCAGAGCGAAGGTCGACCCATCCGGCGATAGCACCGACTCTCGGACGCCCTCCGCACCGGCGAGATCGAGCAACGTGAGGCGGCCCGGCTCCGTAGTTTGCGGTGCAGATTGAGATGTGGCAGCGTGCGACCGCGCGACGATCCCGCTGAGCAGCATGGCGTACCACATCCCTCGACCTTTCAGAAACATATGTAACCTCCGTTGCAATAACTACGGGAATGAAATTAGTAGCAGGATTAGAAATGCATCCGCGCCAGCACCTGATAGGAACGCGGCAGCTGAACATTTGTCAGTTGGCCGAACAAGTTGCTGTTGATCTGGTTACCACCGGTGACGAACTGCTGCCCCGATCCGTTATTCGTCACATTGAAAACGTCCAGGGCGAGTTCAAGGTTCACGCGCTCGGTAAGCTTTGTTTCTCGTCCGACGCGCGCATTCCAGATGTTGAGCCACGGGCAGTATGGCTGTCCTTCTCCACGGTTTGCGAAGGCGAACCGGAGTGTGGTTGCGAGCGGATTCGAGACAGTTCGACCGCCGACTCTCAGCGTCGCGGGACCGAACTGCGGATCGGGAGCGGCCAGGTTGGTCGTCACCGGACCGCTTGGCGTTCCTGACTGTGCCGTGAACTGCGTCGCTAATTTGATTTTGAACGGCGCGTCATAGTAAGCGCCTGTGCGCAGCATGTGCGTTTCCCACATGCGCTCCCGCGTGTCCGCTCCGAAGCTGGTCGTGTTGTTCCCGCGAACGCTGCCGATTCCGGCGTTGTTGGCGAAGGCGCCGGGCTGAATAAAGGAAGCCGGATCGTTAGGTTGCCACGTACCTGCAATGTGCTGATGCGCCAGCGTGTACGTCGCCAGCAGATGGAAGTGTCGCGCCTGTTTGGTGGCCGTGAACTCAATTCCGTCATAGACAAACCAGTTCCAGTGATTATTTGTAACAAGATCGATGTCGTTCTGAGAAGGGTCTTTGTAGCCCTTGAAGACGTTGCCTTCATAGATTCCATTGACGTCCACCAGCGCGGGCCGATCTTTATACTGGCGATTGATGAAGCTGGCATCGAGTGTCGTCGACTCCGGCAGCTGCGTTTGGTAGCCCACTGTCCACTCGTCGACATACCCCTGGTGTCGATCCGGGTCGATCTTTCGGTTTCTGGAGACGGAGGTACTTGCAGGCGTTGTAAACACGGCATTGAAGTTTCCATCGAGCTTCAAGGCATAGCTGTCGGTGATGCCGGCGCGACTCGTTCCGGCCGTTCCCAGGTAGCCTGCATTTGGAATGTCGTGAGCCCGTCCCCAACGGGCGCGTAGCACGTTGCGCTGATCCCTGGTTAGAACATACGCCGCTCCGATTCGCGGATCGAGATTCCAGGAGCTCTGCGTCGATACGCCAAACAGGAGATCCTGGGCCGAGACATAGTCGGCCCGCAGCCCGCCCGTGATGGTCAGACGCGGTGTGGCGCGCCAGACATCCTGCGCATACAGGGCATACAGATTAGATCCGATGTAGCTCGTCACCTGCCGGGGCACGCTCACTACTTGGCGATGAAATGGGATGTATCCGCCCCCAAGATTCTTGGGATCCTTCAAAACATCTTCTTCGAGGGCGAAGCCGTTGCCGGCATAGATCGTCGTATTTCGTTGCCGTGACCGCGGCTGCAGGTAATAGCCGGCCTGCAACTCGTGGTTGCCAACGTGCACTCCCGGAAGAAAGTAGGTGAGGTCACCACTGATGGTGTACTTGCTCGAAGGGCTCAGGGTCTGCGACGGAAGATTATTCAAGACGGCGAGTTGACCGTTCCCGAGCAGCTGCCCGGCCGATGCGTTTACAGTGCTGAACACCGAGATTGATGGACCGTTGCCGACATTGCCGAATAATGCAGGATCAGTGTTTGCGCCCTTGTTGTTGTACGCAACCAGAAAGTTCGATGTGAGATTCGTTGTCCACGCCGAGCTGAGTCGAAGACCGTAGGCTCCGCCGCCGTACTGGTTGGGCGCATAGGCGCCGGCATAGTTCTGGAAGTTTCCGCCCTGAGTTCTGCTGTCCCGCTGGACGATGAAATGCAGCTTATGGACAGGGTTTAAATTCACTGTGGAGTTTGCGATCCAGACCCAACCACGCGATTGGTTATCAAATGAGCTAAACCCGGGGCTGAGCGCTTTGAGGTAGCCCAACTGTGTGCTCGTGCGGCTGATGCCGTCGTTGCGATTGATATACCGCGCTGACCCGAAGAACCAGGCACGATCCCTGATGATCGGTCCGCCGATCGAGAAGTCCGGCTGCTTCGCATCCGAGGTCGGGCTCGTGCCTCCTGGCGTATTGTTTGCGTTCCAACTCTTAATGGTGTACGCAAATGCCGCCGCTCCATGGAAGGTGTTGCTGCCACTTAGCGTGGCGACTGTAATCACCATGCCCATGGCGCTTGGCGCGGACGCATCTGCAACGCCGGTTTTGATCTGCACATCACCCAAACCCTCCGTGCTCAGGCTGATGTAGTTCGAAGGCCAGTTCTGGCCAAATGAACCGACATCCACACCGTCGATCGAGGTCGAGTGGTTCTCGTTCTCGCTTCCCCGCAGGAAATAGGTTTGGCCGCCATATGCATCGGACGAGGCGCTGACAATGCCCGGCGTCAACTGCAGCACATCGGACCACTCTCGCCGACCGGTGAGCGGCAGACTGCGCACTGCCTCGCCGCTGATGTTGATCGCCTGGACGGTGCTCACGGTCTCAATCAGCGGAATCTCGCCAACTTCTGCCGTCACCGTCTCCGATAGTGAACCGATCGTCAAGGTGACGTCGATCGTCAGATTCAGCCCCGAGCGGACTGCCAAGCCGGCTCGCTGGTCTCGTGCAAAGCCGGTCGCTTCGGTCGTAAGTGCGTAAGCCGCACCCGGCGGCAGGTCGAGCAGACGATAGTTGCCGTCCGCATCGCTAGTTGCGGTAAAGACGCCGGCCACGTCGGGACTTTTCAGCACGACTGATGCACTTGGGATCGCAGCGCCGGAGGCATCGAGCACGCGGCCTCGAAGGCTTCCGGTCTCCCCGGTGCTCTGCGCTTCCGTACCGAGCGATAGAAGGGAGAACATGGCAACGAGCAAGGTCAAGGCCAGGCGAAGGATAGGGTTGTGCGGAGAGTACATCGGGGTTGCTCGCTTCATCTGGATCCTCCTTGAAGGCCGTCGTGTGGTTCTGGCGCAGGTGCGCCGTCGCGGGTCTGGCTCGCGTTGCCCTGAGTGAAAGAGGCTGCTGCATACAACAGGGAGTTGAAGAGGAATCGATACGACACTTCGGACTGCACGCGATATTGCGGTCTAAATCCAAAGGCAATCAGGCGTCCCTTACCCATCGGTTCTTCCGCCAGTGCTGATGTGTTCTTGAGCTTGTCGCCGCCGAGAATCCAGCCGCTGAGCAGTGGCTTATCTGTTCCATAGTGCGCGACGGAGTGTGCCGGACCACTGACTTGGAAGGTCGGGCCGCCTTCAAACCAGATGGGAACTGATGGTGCTGAGCCATAGCCGATTGGATCGTCGGGATTCACGTTAATTTCGAGGATCGATCCGGGAATATAAAAGTCCTTGCTCGGCACACCTTCGAGAACGTTCTGGAGGTTCACGTTGGCGTGCTTCGCGTAGACCTGCGAGGCTTTGTTTAGTGTGATCAGTGTTCCGCCTGCCTCGGCGAAGGTTTCGAGCTGCTTCAGGCCTTCCGGTCCGAGGCCGCCTCGAAACTCCGGCGGAATCTGCGGTCCGGTTTCCTCGTCATCGCCGCGACTTGTGCGACCTTCGGTGAGTGCGCGAGGCGCGCTGTCCGGAATCAGAACCACGTCAAACTTCTCCGCCAGATGCCCGTTACGGATATCCGCATCCACGACGCGTGTGTATGGAATTCCGTTCTGGTCGAACAAGAATCTCGTCCAGCCTTCGTCCATCGAAGGTACCCAGCTCTGGTAGAGTGCGATCCGCGGCAGCTTGAGCGCCATCGTCTTCACCAGGAGCGGCGCTGCCAGCGGCCTCACGCGCAGGGCGTACTTCCCGACCAGTGGCTCGAGCTTCTCCTTAAGCCCTGGCTGCTGCGGCAGGTAAATGTCGCCTGAGACAACACCCACGGTCGCGTCTTTCGCCGTCACGCGGGAAGCGCTTACCCCTTGGCGCAGCAGTGCCCAGAGGGCATAGAAACTACCGTTACCCTCGTTGGCCAGAAGGTACCCGCCCCTTGCGGCGTCGCCCGACAGTGTCGTTGGCGCAACCTCCGCATGGCCCACCTTCGAGGTCGCTACAGAAAATCGTTCCGCAACCGCGACCGCATTCACCCCGAAGAGCAACGGCAGGGTCTGTGCCGTGACGTCATAGGGGCGTTGCGGAGGTCCACTTGGGTATTCGCGCAGGTCCGGATAGTGTTGAACTTCGAGCAGCGTCTTTGCGAACGGACCATAAGGCTGCGCTAGCGGAACGATGTATGACCCGCGCGGGTAATGCTGTCCGCCGGCTTCGAAGTCCGCCGTGGCCTGCTGAACTTCTACCAGACCAAATCGCAAGATATTAACCAGCCGGACGGTCGCTAACGGGTCTTTCTGCTCGGCGGGCACGATATACGCGTACGGAGCTCCCTTGGCCGCTACGGCATGCTGGTGGATGGTGTAAAAGTTGTTCAGATAGCGCTCTCTGTTGATGGCGGCATTGCGCACAATCGAGAAGAAGGCATCCTGCTGGTACGCCACAATATCGCCGAGGCGCCAGGTACCACCCTTCCATGGATCCGGGAAGTTCCACGAGGCTACCTTCGCGTCATAGCCGATGCCGCGATCCAGCTTTTCGAAGGGAATCTCGATCGGCGACGCGATGTTTACGCTTGCCGACTCGGTCAGGATTCTGGCAGTGCCGTGGTACGCCATATAGTGCCGCGCGGGCGACCAGAGGTCGTACACACCATGAATCAGCACACCCTGCTTGCCCGTCTGCGCGACCTCGAGCGCGGTGTTCGCGCCAAGCGCATTCATAGTCAAGGTCAGCAGCGGATCGATATTGGGATCGATCGGATCCACCCATGGCGGCAGATACACGCGAGGACCAAAGGAGCCCATCTGGTGCAGGTCATACAAGATCTGCGGTCGCCATGCATTGATCACCTTGTCAACCGCAAGCTGCGTTTCAACCTGCGAGAAGATCGCCCAATCGCGGTTGTCATCATGGCCCACGTAATGGTGGTACAAGACCACGGGGCTGCTTCCCTCGAACGGCGTTCCCAGGTATTTCTTGTACCAGTCGACCACCAGCTGCTCGCCGTCCGGGTTCAACGACGGTACGAGCACGATGATGACGTTGTGCAGGATGTTCTGTATCTCCGGCGTGTTCTCGGTCGCCAACCGGTATGCAAACTGCGTCGCACTTTGCGAGCTGGCAATTTCGGTCGAGTGCACATTGCAGGTGACCACCAGGATCGTCTTGCCTTGCGCCGCCAGTCGCTTCGCTTCGTCTGGAGAGGTCGTCCGTGGATCCCCCAGCTTGCGAACGATCTCCTGGTACTGCGCCGCATGCTGCAGGTTTTCGGGCGCGGAGATTGTCAGTGAGATAAACGGCCGGCCCTCCGTCGTCTTTCCAAGTTCGTTGTACTGAATGCGATCGCTTTGCCCGGCAATCGTCCGGAAGTAGGTCGTAAGCTGCACCCAGTCAGCAAGTTTCCTGTCGGTCCGGGCTCGAAGCCGAACGCCTCCTTAGGGGAGGTGATGTGCTTCGTGGCTGCAACGGCAGAGACAATCTGCGTCAGAAGAAGCAGTGTGACGTACAGCTTTTTCAAGGGATCTCCTGTGTTGCCACCCGGCGCATAGAACAGCAGCCCCGCGCAGCTTGCGGAGACGAGCAAGCGAAGATGCGCTAGGGATGTCTCTGACGAAACGTCGAGAGATTCGGCTTAGCTGGATTGGGAAAGTGCAATAAGCGACTTAGCGAAGATTCGAATTTACCGAGAACACTCGGCTAGATCCGCTTGTGACTACCTATCAACTAGAGGAAAGAGGAACTAACAACAACGACAAGCAGAGGGACGCAAAGCGCCGATGGAGGAAGAGACACGCATCGAGAGGTCACTCATAGGGAGACAGTACCATACTTTCTGGCGAGGCCAGGGGTAATTGCCCCCATGCCTGCGCTTGGAGTACGCCTGAATAACACAAGCACGATTGAGCTATGAGCCGTCAGGAAGACAACATCGCGTCACCGCATTCCGAGACTGCGCTCACATTCTCTACAAGGGCAATCTTCTCCGAGGTGACATGCCGAAATTTGAGAGATCTCGCTCTCTTACTGATTCTTTACCCGTGCGTGCAATAACCTATACCTATGCATCATTGGACAGAGCCATCATGGCTGCAGAAAGGCGGCTCGAGACAGCAGTCTCCGACCTGCAGAACTGCCCTACGCCACAGATCGACACTGCCAACTTCACGGCTTTCGCGAGTGGTAGCAAGGTTGCGGCAGGCGCCTTATATATTGTTGCTTTCGCTTCCTCTTGCGACAGGCTGTAAAAGCAAGGAGACAGCCGATCGTGCCTCGCTCGAAGCGCCGCCATCGCAATCTGCAGATGTGACGAGCGCGGCGAACGGAACTCTGCATGTCAGTGACCCCAAGCCGTTCTCGTTCGCAACCGCCGCCATCCAGCAAACTACGGCTACGTTGAACGTGACTGGAAGCGTCGCTCCTGACGTCTCCCGTGAGATCCCCGTGCTGTCGATTGCCAATGGCAGAGTGGTTGCGCTGCATGCTGGCTTGGGCGACGTCGTGCACAAGGGGCAGCTGGTTATGGAAGTGCAATCTCCCGATGTTGCAACGGCGTTCGCAGCCTACCTGAAGGCCGTAGCCGACGAGCACCTGACGCAGGTTGTGCTGACCCGTGACAAGCTCTTGTTTGATAAAGGGGCTATCGCGCAAAGTCAGCTAGAGATCGCACAGAACGGTGAGGACGACGCGGTCGCAGCTTTGAAAGCCTCTGAGCAGCAGCTCGCAATTTTGGGCGTGGACAGAAATCACCCTGGCGATACGGTGAAGGTGTACGCTCCCGCGTCTGGGGTGATCATCGCGCAGAATACAACCGCTGCGGGAGCCGCTGGAATCACCTTCGCCGGCGCGAACGGTTCATTCACCATCGCAGACCTTTCGCATGTCTGGGTGATCTGCGACGTTTACGAGAATGACCTTGCACAAGTCCATCTTCGCGAGAACGTCCAGATCCGTCTGAATGCCTTCCCTGACAAGGTTCGTACCGGGACCATCTCCGATATAGGCGCCGTGCTGGACCCATCGATCAGGACGGCAAAGGTTCGCATCCAGGTGCCGAACCCAGACCGTCTGCTGCGAGTCGGTATGTTTGCTACAGCGACTTTCCTGGGTGCGCATCCTGAGTCGGTTGTGACCGTTCCTGGAACCGCCGTCCTGCATCTTCACGATAGCGAGTTCGTCTTTGAACCCGCAGGCAGCCCGGGTGACTTTCGGCAAGTGCGCGTTAAGCTTGGCCGCACTCTCGATGGCAACACTGTGGAGATTCTTGCTGGCCTCTCTCCTGGTCAGCAGATTGTCGCGAACGCCTTGGAGCTGCAGAACACGGCGGCTCAGTAATGATTCGGAAGATCGTAGACTTTGCGCTGAATAACCGCTTCATTATCCTTGTTGTCGCCAGTCTGCTCTTCGGGTGGGGCGCCATCTCGTTTCACAACCTACCGGTTGAGGCATATCCGGATGTTGCCAACAACTACGTGACGATCATCACGCAGTGGCCCGGCCGCGCTGCCGAAGAGGTCGAGCAGCAGGTCACGATCCCGCTTGAGATTGCTATGGCCGGCATACCGCACACCGCGCATCTTCGGTCCACGTCGCTCGCAGGTCTCTCGAGCGTGACCATCATCTTCGACGACGAAAGCGTAAATGACTGGAATCGCGAGAAGGTTCTTGAGCGGCTTTCGCAGGTCACCCTTCCAACGAACCTGCAGCCGCAGATTGGAACCGACTGGAGCCCTGTCGGACAGATCTTCTGGTATACGCTCGAAAGCACCAACCCCAAGTACGACACCATGGCACTCAAAAGTCTTCAGGACTGGACACTGGAGAAGAGCTTTCGGTCGGTCCCTGGCGTGGTTGATGTTTCGAGCTTTGGCGGACCGACGCGGGAGTATCAGGTCATCGTCGATCCCGCGAAGCTGGTCGCCTATGGCCTATCTGTTGCGCAGGTGAAGCAGCAGGTTGCCGCAAACAATGTCAACGCGGGCGGCAGCTTCATCGAGCAAGGGGCGCAGCAGATCAACGTCCGCGAGGTTGGGCTCTTCACCAGCACCACCGATATCGGCAACACGGTGCTGAAGGCACAGAGCGGTACAGCTCTGAAACTGTCGGATGTCGCCACGATCGCGCAAGGGCCGAAGGTACGTCTGGGACAGATCGGCCGAGCCGTTCGCCGCGTTAACGGCAAGTTCGTCGACAACCCCGATGCGGTGGAAGGAACAGTGCTACTGCAGAAGGGCGCAAATTCCGACGAAACGCTCGAAGGCATCCACGCCAAGGTCAAAGAACTGAACGATCGGATTCTGCCCGCAGGCGTCCGTGTCGTTCCTTTCCTCGACCGCTCGGATCTGCTTCACCTTACGACGCACACGGTTTTGCACAACCTTACCGAGGGCATCATCCTCGTCGTCGTCATTCTCTTCCTGTTCCTGGGCAATCTTCGCGGTGCGCTGATCGTGGCGCTCACTATTCCTTTCGCTCTGCTCTTTGCCTCCATTTGTCTCGATCTCCGCCACATTCCGGCAAATCTACTTTCTCTTGGCGCTCTCGATTTCGGCATGGTGGTAGATGGTGCGGTGGTGATGGTAGAAAATATCGTTCGCCACCTCAGCCACGGCCGCCGCAAAGATATCTCCACACGCGAGCAGATCCGGGAAGCTGCTCATGAAGTTCAGCGGCCCGTGTTTTACGCGATCGGCATTATCATCACGGCCTACCTTCCCATCTTCACGCTGCAATCTGTCGAGGGCCGGCTCTTCAAGCCGATGAGTTGGACGGTCGCCTTTGCGCTGCTCGGAGCCTTGATTTTCTCCATGCTGCTGGCTCCTGTGCTGGCCAGCTTTCTTTTTAGTAAGGGCGCCAGCGAATGGGAAAACCCGCTTCTGCGATGGCTTACGCAACGCTATCGGCACGCTCTCACATGGGCGATCGAACATCGCTCCGTTACGGTCGGCGTTGCCTCTGCGGCTCTGGTGGGTGCCATCACTCTGGTCACCACCGGTCTTATCGGCTCGGAGTTTCTGCCGCACTTGGATGAGGGTGCGATTTGGGTGCGAGGAACGCTCGCTCCGTCCGCCGGCCCGACGGAGAGCCTGGCCGTCGCCAATCGAGCTCGACTTGTGCTGCTCTCGTTTCCGGAAGTAAAGCAGGTCATAAGTCAGATCGGCCGGCCCGATGATGGCACAGATACTACTGGCTTTTTCAATACAGAGTACTTTGTCGACCTGAAGCCCAAAGCTGATTGGCGGCCGGTGTTTCGGGAAAACAAAGAAGAACTGATTGGCGCTGTAAACCGTGAACTCAGCAAAACCCCGGGTGCCATCTGGAACTTCTCGCAGCCGATCTCAGACAACGTGGAAGAAGCCGTCAGCGGTGTCAAAGGAGAACTCGCGGTCAAGCTCTACGGGGATGACTTACTTACCCTTGAACAGAAGGGTGACGCCATCGTCAATGTTATGTCAGGCATTCGCGGCATTCATGATCTCGGGCTCTTTCGCGTGATCGGACAACCTAACCTAAACTTCGTAGTCGACCGCAATGCAGCCGCCCGCTTCGGGATCAACGTTGTCGACATTCAGGACGCGATCGAGTCTGCTGTTGGGGGTAACACCGTCTCGCAGGTCCTCGACGGAGAAGCGCGTTATGACCTGACTGTCCGTTATAGTTCGGCCTTCCGTGCGACACCGGAGGCGATCGCGGAGATCCGGCTTCTTTCGCCTTCCGGGGAACGCGTCTCGCTGGCACAGCTCACGCACATGCAGACAAAAGATGGCGCCGAAGAGATCTACCGTGAGAATGGACAGCGATATGTTGCCATTAAGTATTCCGTACGGGATCGTGATCTCGGATCCACAGTGGAGGAAGCGATCAATAAGGTTTCAAAGCAGGTTCCTCTTCCTGCCGGGTACAAGATTGATTGGGCGGGCGAGTACGAAAGCCAAAAGCGTTCTTCGCGACGGCTCCTGATCGTTCTTCCCATCACGCTCATGATGATCTTCGTCATTCTCTACAGCATGTTTGGCTCGTTCAAGTGGGCGATGCTTATCCTGGCCAACCTCGCCATGGCTCCCATTGGCGGTCTGCTCGCGCTGCTTCTCACGGGCACACATTTTTCTGTCTCTTCGGGTGTAGGATTTCTCGCGCTCTTCGGCGTCTCTGTTCAGACCGGGATCATCATGCTCGAATACATCAACCAGATGCGTGTCAGCGGCCGCTCAATCGAGGATTCGGCCGTCGAGGGTGCGGTACTTCGTCTGCGACCCATCATGATGACCATGCTTGTTGCAACACTTGGCTTGCTACCCGCCGCTACCTCTCACGGCATCGGCTCAGACTCGCAACGTCCGTTCGCGATCGTTATCGTTGGTGGTCTCGTTGGAGCACTTCTCATCAGCGTCTTTCTTCTGCCAACGCTGTACGTCTGGATCGCTCGCCCGACCGACGTTCTTCCCTCACCTGACATGGAGCTTGAAAACTGATGCGGCGACTTCATCTCTCCACGCGCCTGCCTACGCTTTTTACAGTTGCCGTGTTTCTCGGGTCCGGCCTTCAGATTGCCTCGGCGCAGATCGGAAGCAGCTTGCCAGGGGCGCCGGTTCCCTCAGCGGAGGCGACCTCTGCCGCTCGCCAGACAGCTAATCGAACGGCTTCGCTGCCTGGCAGCAGTGAGCCGCAAACTCCCTCTTCGGCGAATGCGACATCGCCATCAGGCTATGCGGCTTCCGCCACGTCGGCCGCCGATCCTCGACGGCGCCCAACCTCTCGCCCCGGGGCCCTCACACTTCAGCAAGTGGTACAGGTGGCCCGTGACAAGAACCCCACTCTCCAGGCTGCAGCTGAAACTCTTCGCAGCGTCCGCGCACAGGAGATTCAGGCAGGCGTTCGAGCCAATCCAAACCTGGGTTTAAATGGCAGCAACGTCAGCCTTCCCGCACAGGGCGCGGCCAATCCCTACGCCTACGCGGTTCAAGTTTCACGGTTGTTTGAACGCGGCAACAAGCGGCAGTACCGGTTGCAAGATGCACGAGCGACGACCGCCCAGACTGCCGCACAACTCGAGGACACGACGCGCCAAACCACTCTTCTAGTCAAACAGGCTTTTACCCAGATGCTGATCGCGAAGGCTGCGCTCGAGCTCTCGAACGCGAACCTGAAGGACTATCGACACGAGGTTGATATTGCGAACGATCGCTACAAAGCGGGAGACCTCGGAAAACTCGATTTCGAACGCATTGATCTCCAGCTGGGAAGTTTCGAAGCCGATCACGCAAACGCGGAAATCAATCTCATCCAGGCCTCGGACCAGCTGCAGACGTTCATGGGTGTCGACCTTCCAAGCAAGGACTTCGACATCATCGGAGACATTGTTCCTCCCGTGTTACGCGCAGCGGAATCTGATCTGGTGAGAACGGCTCTTCTTGGAAGACCGGATTACCTCGCTGCCCGATCGGGGGTAACTGTTGCGGAGGCGGCTTCGCGACTGGCAATTGCCAACGGCACAGCCGACCCGACACTCGAGGGCGAGTACGATCGCTCGGGCACTTACAACTCCGCAGGCTTCAATATCAGCGTTCCAATCCGTCTTTTCGATCGCAACCAGGGCAATAAGGAAACCGCGCGGCTGCAGGCTAACGCCGCCCGCTTGACTGAACTCGCGACCCGCAACCAGGTTGTGTCCGACATCGATCAGGCCTGGGTGGGCTACACGCGAGCACGAGCGCTGTCTGATCGGTTTGGCGAGCATTACCTTGACGAAAGCTCGGATGTACTTACCATCGCGCGATTTGCCTTTGATCACGGCGGCCTGGCGTTGATCGATTACCTCGACGCTTTGCGAGACTCGCGGGCGTCCACCGCAGATGCCTTGAATGCGTACTCGCAGACATGGCTGGCGATCCACCAACTCAGTGCAGCAAGTGCTTCCGAACTGACTCCCTGATCTGCGATAGCGTTTCGAATATTATTGGCCCGTCGCGCTAGTGTCAGCACATCGGCTTAAGTAGATTTACAAGAAAATCCGAAGAAGCAGGCCCGGGGCATGGGGAGACTACGAACACGGCTGTGCCCGCCAGCTTTTCCCGGCGCGTTGCAGCACCGGCTATGACGCGGGCTACTTCTTACTGTCGAACGAATCGTAAATTGTTACTGGAGTGAGGGCATCACGAAGATACAACAGCTGACTTGGCGTTCCGTCCAGGCCAGGCTTAGGTACGTGCAATGTATGACGTCTCTTGCTCCGCAACGTTTGCACGTCCGAGCCCGCGCTAACCAAGCTCTGGATGCGGCCTCCCGGACGCGAGCACGATAAGATCACAGGATCATTCCAACACTTGTGACTCGCCGTCCTCTCTAAAGGATATTCACCGCGCGTGCCGCAAGCAAGATCACGGTCGCAAATGAGATCAAGGATTGAATCATCATGAGCGCCTTCGCCCATCGCGAGAGCACAGGACAATCTGTTGGGGAAAATGCCGCGCTAGTGTTGAACGCGATAAAAAGATAATCCACGAAACCCGGGCTCCAGGCCTGCTCTCCCATTTCTTCTTTCGTTTCTGGACTAAGCGTCATCTGGGGGAACAGAAAAGCTCCACTCGTATGAGACTCACGCACGTCCCGAGCGTGTGGACCACCAGCGTCTAAACGCCAATACCACGACGCGAAAACTAGAATATTCGTAACCCACAGCGCTGCCGCAGACCGCAGCAGATCCTTCGGCAGCTGCGTATGCGAAGGAAGAGCAAGCACAAGCAGGGTAAGCGACCATGTCATATCCGCTGTGACTATCGCGTTGATGAAATAACCAAGTGCCTGATTCCACTTGTGAATACCACCAACTCTTGTCCAGACTGTTGGAATCAGAAGCAGCGCTACGACTACGAGAAGAATCCATCTGGGACCGGCAGAGAGTGTTTCGGGAAGGGCAAGCCGCAACCCACCGACAGCAAGCAGAGCTAGCATCGCCGGCCATCGTGGCATAGTCCGTTCTGGGTCACTCTTCATTTCAGTAGTACGACACAGACGTGCGGCAACTTAATCTTATGCTTGTAAATTTCTGTTTCGTCTTCCATGACTTATCGCAGGAAAGACAACAGCGATGTAGCTACTCCTGAGTCGTTGGCGCTCGCTCAATCTCCATACGATCTCGCCGCAACGTCACAATTTGCGTATCCACACGCTCAGTATCTCGCTGAGTGACACGAATCTCTTCTCGGAGGATCAACTGCTTGGTGAGCACCATCTGCTCTTCAACTAGTGAATAGATGGTTGTGCCATTCTCCTTGCGTACCTCCGGTGCCGTCTCTACTGGGCAGTTCAAGACTACCCGTTCCACATCGAAGGTGCGTATAGCAAGCGTCTCGTTTAACGGCACCTGAAATTCCTGGACATCCTTATAAAGCCGAATCTTACCTGTTTCGACAGTTCGCTTCGTAACCACGAGAGATTCTTCCACTATCGGAATTAGCGTCTCGCCCTGCTCCGAGCTGCTTGCCGTTCCCTGTTTCAGAAAGGAACCCTCAAGTAACATCTCAGTCCGAAGTCGAATGGTGCGCCCCTCACTCAGTCGAAGTTCGGTAAAGGAGCTAGTGGGATTAAGCTCGCCAGAGACGAACAGTATGTTCTTAACCTCGGAGTCACTCGGGAGGTTATCGATTGCCTGAGACATATTTTCTCCATGCTATACAGAAAGGGCCGGACATTTGTAGTCCGGCCCTTCCGGTTATTAGTTAAAGTTAGTAGCGATCCTTTGTTGTAACCGTTGCCCCAGGTATCTGCTCCACATCGACCTCTGTCTTGCGAACACTGTCATGGATAGATTGTGTGTGCTGGGTGGACTCTTTTCCTACTAATACCTCTTCCACCACACGACTGGTCTTGCCGACCACTGCTTCTTCTCCAGTGGCGGTGAGTTCGAGAACCTCTCCGTTTGCCGCAGTGAAGTCAGCCGCGGTTGCAGGCCGGTTCACAGCGCGCCGCTGAACGTTGATGTGCTCCTCCCGGAGGTTCACATCCGCTTCAACAGGTCGCTCAACTACATGTGAGTAGATTCGGACGCCGCCCCGATCAACCTCGCGCTTGCCTACCACCAACTCTTCTTCGACAATCGGGATTGCCGTTTCACCACTTGCGGTCCCTGCCGTGCTGCTCTGAATCGGTCTCTGGTTGCCCGTCTGTATTCCGGAGTCGCCTTCAATATCACGAGCTCCGTGCTGCCTTAATGCAGACGCAACCTCTTCTGCTTCGTCATCGTCAACTGTCGCCGTAAGCAAAGCGCCGCCACTGTTGACTCCCGTTGCATAGTGATGGTGTGCACTCTCATCACCACCGGTCAGGTTGCGGAAGAAACTGCTGATTTTCTCTCCGACACCTGTTCCACCACCACTGCCGATGTCTGTGTAACCGTCTTCAGAAGTTGTGGCAATGGAGGCACTGGAAGTTCCCCCACCATCATTCGCAACGACGCGAATATGATCTGTACCGTATCCCTCAGCAATGAGAGTCTTCTTGACCTGTTCCGCTTGTGCAACTGAGCTAAAAAGTCCAACTATGGTCTTCGACATAAGGATTCTCCTAAACGTCGCGGCGAAACCACGACATGGTTGTTATTGCGAAGTTATTGTTGCGAAAAAAGTTCCACACGACGGTTGTCAGCTTTGCCTGTTGTGGTGGCATTCGTATCAGTCGGGTTAGATGGGCCGAATCCTCCGCCTGTAAGACGGCTGCCGTCAATTCCCTGGCCCTTAAGAAAGTTCGCGACCGTCATAGCTCGCTGTTGTGAAAGAGTTTGGTTATGCGACGTGTCCCCCGTGCTGTCTGTATAGCCCTCGAGTCGCAGATGAGCATTGGGATTTGCTTTCATTGCCGCTGCAGCTTGCTGCAAGGTCGCTTGCCCCTCAGCGGTAAGAGTAGCTTTGTCGGTATCGAAGTGAACGGTTCCTAAATCGGGAAGCGCGGCCACAGTTGGTGCTGGTGTCACCTGCGAGACCGGGGCAGCAGTTTCCGCCGGCTCAGCATGATGGCGTGTGGCGAAGTACGCGATGAGGGCGAGAAGGAGAAGGAGAGGAAGAAGCCATGCCCAAATCGGGAGCTTCTTTTTAGTGCCTTCTTCGTAGACTTTGACGCGATCAGCCATGGAGTACTCCTGGGGAATATTGTCTAAATGGTGCTGTGTTGCCAACCGACTTGAATTAGAACTTTTTCGTCAAGGCGTCTCGGCCGGTCTCGGGAGCAATTTCATCAACTTCTACTTCGGTACGGCGAACGGAGTCGTGAATATGTTCGGTCCGCTCTGTCGCTGTCTTGCCAACAAGGACCTCTTCAACAACTCGAGCGTTCTTACCCACAACAGCCTCTTCCGCTGTTTCAGTCAATTCAATTGTGCGGTCGCCCTGGAGAGCGAGGTCGGCATCTGTAACTGCCCGATCGACGGGATGGCGGGTGACGTTGATATGTTCTTCGCGTAGGGATACCGACTCTTCAACTGGTATTTCGACAACCCGGCGATAGACGCGCACGCCACCCTGACCTACTGTTCGCTTCCCGACGGCAAGCTCTTCCTCGACAATCGGAATCGCAGTCATGCCGGCAGTGGTAGCTGAAGCAGCCGCCGCTAATGGCACGTTTTGCCCCTTAGCTTCAGCCTCATCGATTTTCGTTGCCCGATGTGCACCGAAGATTTCTTCTACACGAGAAGCATGGTTGGCGACTGCGGAAACAACAACAAGGACGCCTCCGTCCCGAAGACCTTGCTCAAGATGCTGGAGATCGCGACCAGGGATGCCGAGTGTCTGAAGCTCGCCGCGCTGCAGGCTTTTTGGATCAGACTCGTCGAAAACCGAGATTGAGGGCTCTGGGATACCTGCCTTGAGCAGGTCCTTTAGCGCAGCTTCAGCCTGGTCGCGGTGGTGAAACAGGCACACTAAGGTAGTTAGATCGTTTACATCTTCCATAAGGGATCTCCGGTATGACGTTTTGACTTGCAGGCGTGAGGCTAGCGTCCGAACGGTCCAGTTCGGCGGATCTCTGCGGCGCGGCAAACCGAGGTATGGCCCGAGCGGGCGAAGCGACTGCGGGATTAGAAGCGTTCGGATCGATACCTGCGGCCCATACCCAGTAGCTAAGGTGCAAGCCGAGGCAAGGACGTTGTAGCAAACGACAATGAAACGAAATTCACATTGATATGGTCATACACTTTGACGCTTCCTCAACACACCTCACGCATTTGCGTGCTTCATAGCAGACGGCTTCCAACCGACGGAGGTATTACAGGAGAGGCATCTTACAGTAAAATAGAAGCACGGTACCCGCTTGGTGATGACACGGATGCATCCTATGAATATGACCTTACCTGAGAGCGCTCCTCCACCCTACCGAGATCGCCGCTGCGGCCCCGGACTCATGATCGCGATGCTCGTTCTTATAGTCGTAGCGCTCGCAGCTATGTTTCTTTTCCAACAGAAGAACCGCTCGGCGTCGCAGCCTGCAGTTCACCCACTTACGCACGCTGCACAAGTTCCGTAATCCACCCATTCGAGATTGTGCACGCATTGGCCAGGTAGTGGCCCGCAAGAATGCTTACTCGTTGAGGCAAACAAGATAGCCGAAGATTAGTTCCAATTCCGATTCATCTGCCGAGTTGAACGACCATAGTGGCACCACTCAGTTGCCGCTGTTTACCAGAGGCGGGACGAGATCATATAGCCAGTATTGCTATGCTTTGTTGCCAACAAGGACCAACTTGCCTTCAGCGTTCAACGACTTCATCTTCGCCTTACATTCAAGATGTGCACGCAGATCTCTGTGGAAGAGGAACTCATCACAGCGTAGGTCGCCGCGATCGAGAGCGGGGACACGACCCCGCAGACAACGGCCATCTGTCGAGCGGCAGCATACTACCCCGTGGAACACAACCAGATTAGCGGGGTTTGAGATAGGCAGGACGAACGAGGCTGGGTTCGCAACCAAAGCACAGGCGAAAAGATGAGGCAGCGGCTGCACCTTGGCTTTGCATACCGCCAATAAGATGACCGGGGTAAGGATGACGGCAGTCGCATCGTTCGACATCAAGATCGTGACTAGCATCCGATGCCATAGACCAGCGTGAAGAGACGCGTACACGAGCCATTCGCTTTGGATGGCGACTGAAGAGAGCCAGTGAAACACATGTTCCCGCGCCAGCTCCGCTAGCAACATTATGCCAGTTAGGAACTGGTAGACATCGGAGCCCTCTACGACGGCTCTGCCAGCGAGCTTCTAGGGCACAAGGCGGAGAGGAACCAGGAGCAGCGCCCCCACCATCCAGTAAACCTCTGCAATGCCGCGCGGACGAACAAGCATCAGCAGGATGCTACTGACAAACAACGACGGAAAGCAGCTTACGGGTTAAGATATGGAGAGATCATCTACCATCCTCTCCCGTTCTCGTTCGGTGAAGTGCGTCCCGAGTGGATGGCACTCCGACTAGGCCTAAAGAGCTTGGGTCTTTATTGTGATTCAACCGCTCCGTGCAGGTCCACCGACCCGAAGAGCACATAATGTTAACTCTTTGTCAGAACCTTATTTTCTGAAGTCATTCTCGAAATTGAGATAGATAGGATTGCCGAGGATCAACAATTTGCCATCCATCGCGCGAACATTGACCCGGAACCAGTGGGGTTTACCGTCGCTGCGGTAGGCAAAGGTAGTCATTTCTTCGCTGAACAGGCGGGCGTCGGGTTCATCATGGACGATCTCTGGATAAGCGCCCTGCAGGTTTCGCATGCGGAGTGCGAAGTGCACTGTATCTCCTGGTGCAGCCTTCAGGTTGTCGCCCATCGTCGCTTTCTGATCACGCACTTCTGCCGAGAAGTCGATGACGCGATCGGGGCTGCCCTCGAGATCAACGAAGACGTGACCCGCGCGGACGCCGTCGAGGATGGCGCGTCCGACAGGTTCTGCGCCTAGACGACCGTTGTCGGATGTCCTACGGCGGAGCGTACCGAGGCGGGATACACCGCCTCGTGGTTGTCGCTTCCCCCCAGACCGGTTAGCCGATAGCCTTGGTTCAGCTTGTCCTGCCAGAACGGGATGCCGCTGCCGCGTCCATCCATGGATCCTCCGTTGACGGCTTCGATAGCGGCGATCTGGCGATAGTCCGTATTGGGCGCAGTCCAGCCGCAGCCCATGCAGGACGCGTTGGAGGGAGCGATTGATAGAGAGCAGGCCGTGGTAGGCGTTGACCTGACTAGAGATGGTGTTCACATTAGGGACGGATCTGCTGCCGACGCGGAAGTCCACGAAGTCTGTCAACCCAAAGACATTGGCGTGCCCATAGAAGGTCGTGATCTCGCGTGCGGGAATCAGCAGAAGCTGGTCGTAGTAAGGCTGCAGCTCTCGGATGCCGTCGTATTGTGATGTGGTGTTGTGGTCGCTGATGGCTATAAAGTCCAGCTTACGAACGGCTGCGGTCTCCACGGACTTATAAAGCGGACATGGTACGTTGACACCAGCCTGGCTCAGGCAGGATCCGTCGCTGTGCGCATCGTGCATGTGGAAGTCTCCCGATACCAGGCAGGTCCGGATCGAAAAGGCGCGTCACTGAAGGTCGAGATAAGGGGCTGATTGCCGGCATGAGCGAAGTAGATCTTCGCCACAAAGTCGGAACGAACACCCCTTTCGATGTTAGGGATTCCGAGCAGGAGCCGCCATGTGCCGGCATGAATAGCACCGGGTAAATACGAGGGGGTAGCATCCGTCTCCGAAAGAGTGAAGGTGCTCTTGTTGCCCCCACTCCACCCGCGAAACCGTTCGTTGTCCAAAATGCCCAGATCGATGCTGGTCTTTTTGTCCCGCTCAGTATAGGCGAACTCGACCGTGATCCGGGTCACTCCAGTCGGTACGGGGAAGGGGACCTCCCGATAAGTCTGTGCATCGTTGGAAGTCACAGCCCCGCGCAGAGTGAGATCAGGTGGGCGGACCGATTGGCTCTGGCCGGGCAGGCAGAGTACCCAAAGAACAGAGACGAACCGAGAGACGACGATGTTCCGAAGCTGCGCGTACTGACGGCTGCTTCGAAGGGGCGAAGCTCTTTCAGTCATCGCGGAGGGGCAGAAAAGAACACGATCCATGCATTGCTCCGGGTTCGAGATGCCGATGCGAGTGTGGTGAAGAAGCCGGGCTAAACTCCCCGTGAGCGGAGTTCAGCCACGTGTTGAGGAAGTTAGCGGAGAGCCGCAGCGCAAGTTCGCTTCACGCGAGGATCGCCGGCAAAATTCGTGATTCCCAGCCGCGCCGCTGCTGGAGTTGTTATTTGGGGCTGACCGAACTCCGTCGTGTTGGTCACGTTGAAAACCTCCCAGCGGAACTCTACATTGGCCGAGTCCCGGATGGGAAACTCTCGCAAGAGCGCCGAATCGAAGACGTTCACGCCAGAACCGCGCAAAGTGTTTCGCCCTTCGTTGCCGGTAACGCTCGCTGCCGCCGAAGCAACGCATTCGATAGACCGGAGGACTTCACCGCACACCCTTTATTCTGCGCGGCTTAGAACCAGCAATCGGGACTACCAACGATCACAGGTTTGCCTATACGGTTCACGGTCGCTGTGGTGGCGCCGGCAGTTACGACTGTCGGGCACTTGAAAAGCCGCATCTCACCACTTAATAACGCTAACTCCTGGAGTTCTCATGAAACAGTCAGCCCTAGTCGCTCACGTCGCCACTCCTCTCCTCGGGGTCAGCACGGGTCTCCGTTCTTTCACGCCCCTTGCTGTGACCGCTTGGTTTGCCCGCTTGGGCAAGCTTCCTGTGGAAGGGACCTGGGCCTCTTGGATCGCGCATCCCGCTTCTGTTGGCCTCCTGACCACAGCCGCCCTCGGTGAGTACATCGGCGACAAGCTTCCCAGCACCCCTAACCGCACCGCTCCCATCCCCCTGGCTGGCCGTCTAGTTCTTGGCAGCTTGGTTGGCGCCATCCTCGCTACCGCCTTTCGCCGTCCACTCGCCGGCGGCGTCGCGCTTGGTGCATTGGGTGCCGCGGCTGGAACATACGGTGGTTTCTATGCACGGCGCGGATTGACTAAGGACGTCGGTCTCCCTGACCTCCCCGTCGCCATTACGGGTGATGCCACCGCCATCACGCTCGCGATCCGCTCCCTTAGTCGCCTTACCGCGTAACATAGCCCGAGGAAATGCGGGCGCGATAGCCTCGCCGAGTGTGGACATCCAAGCAAAGGTCTTTCATGCTTTCTAACCTGACTTCATGGCAGGTACCATGCAGGCCGCGGTGTCCACGTGTCGAAGGTCAAAACATAGGGCTCGATAATCAATCGCGGGTGTCGGGACATATGTGCGGTCCAGGCAAATGGAAGTTCTCTACTTTTTGACTTTGGCCGCAGGTGGGTAGGAGGCGCCAGCGGGTTCTACGCTGACAACGGGGCCACCTTCTTCAAGCTGGCCGATCTCGCGCACAAGTCCGGGACGTCACCTTCCAGAACCCAGACAAAGACGTCCTTAGGTTGCTTGCCGATAACCGGGGCAACAACCCCCGCGACGCCGCCGAGCTCAGGATGAATGCGGAAAACGGTAGCCTTGCGGCGAACGCCATAGACGGGAGAGAAGGGTTCCTCACCGGCAACATCGATCGAAAGCTGGATGAGGCGTCCCTTGCCTGTCGGGGCAACCAGCCCGAGCTTAAATGGTTCGGCTTTTGGGGAGGCATTGAGAAGCATCGTCCCGATAAAACCGTTTGAGACGTTGTGAGGAAGATCGATGTGACTCGTTTCGACCTTTTCCTTACCATCCTTATCGATGGTGTGGATAGTCACATTTCCGCTTTCCTCAACAAGGCAATCTGAGGCTCTAGAGAAAAAAGGGCCGTGCTGGATGTGGTGGTCGCGGATAAGGTGAAACTCAGTGCGCTGCGAGAACACGGTCGTTTCGTCGTCGATGGAGCCATCACGGAAGTGGTACGTAAGACGAGAGCTGACGCGGTTCCCGTGAACGAGCTGGAGCAGCTCACCGTAGCCAAGGATGGCGCCAGACTCCGTGCGGAGGACCAGAAAGGCGTGGCTAGTGCCTTGAACGTGACGAACGAGAATTGCTGGGAGGCGGAAGCTGCGGAAAACAAGAGTACTGAAAGGAACACGGCTGAAAAGAACACAGCGGATGAGGCATGCAAAGTACGGCGGACGTTCAAGATGACCTCTTGGGATAGCTCTTGAATCCTACACTCGTAAAACATCGAGTGGAAAGAACGAATTGGCTTCCCATTGCGACATATTTAGACAACTAAAAAGCCTGATCTCTCGTCTCCTGTCGGTCAAACCCGGTTATCGGGTGTAGCACGTTTCAGATAGATAAGTCCTATACCGCAGCGAGTTTAGACGCGATGCGTTGGATACCTTGGTGCATGATCTGTCCAGGCACAACCCTGCAGACGAACGCTCGCTTACCCTTCTCAAAGTCATAGTGCAACGCCTGCAATCGGCGATGTTCACGTTCGAATCGATTGGAAATGCAGCTAGTGAGCTCCCAGCCGCTGGTGGTGCTTGGCAGAGCTCCGCACCGTACATCAAGGCAAGTGGACGTCACGTACCGGGTCATTTCGTTAAAGCAATGAGTGTGGGTCTGAGTACACCGACATGTCAGCAGCAGAGCGTTCGCACCTTAAATGATCAACAGTTCCGCACTTTAGTCCAGGTCGATTCTCCTCGACGGGTGCCGCCAATCGTGATTTATCGGGCGGGATACTTTGCGACTAACGGGATTATCCGACTACAAACATTTCAGGTCGACGAGAGTTCTTTGTGAGCATCTCCAGCAACACTCGAAAGACTAACGTGAGGGACAGAACGTCTCCTGACATGTTTAGCAGGCCTGGGGTTTGTTGCGCCCGTGTTGTGGCGTCGGTCGAAATGGACCGTTGCTGTAACACTCGCGGGCGGAGTGCTGCTCTACCGCGGTATGACTGGCCGATGTGGCCTATATCGATCACTCGAAGTCAGCACAGCCAAACCCGAAAGAGGATTTAGTCCGAAGATCCATCATCATAGGCAACCAGCCGCTGAGTTAGACAAGCTGTGGCGAAGTCCCGCTCTGCGCAAGGTAATTATGCCTGCAGAAAAGGCGGCACGTTTTCGATTCTCGGCGTTTATGGATCCTCTTTGGCGACCCACCACTTTCCGCCCGAAGATAGCTCTCGCGGCTACGACATATTTAAGCACCTTCACAGGTACGAGGGCCACCGATATACCGTCCAACGCCGGGCTGGGCTACGAAATATGGGCCGAGGTGACCGAGGCCGGCAACGCGGTCGATCGCGTGAAGGTCGGCGACCGTGTCGTGCTGCCGTTCAATCTCACCGGCTCCCACTTTCTGAGCGGAGAGAAATCCTCCCCTGATCGTCAAAGAAGGCTGACGTATAACTCAATGGCAATTTCCAAACACAGGGGTTGTCGCACGGTACTCGCGGGTATTCGACTTCAGTTCTCAAAGCCGAGTGCAGGCCAACGAGATCTCAGTCACTGAAAAGATACTTGTCAGTCGAACAAGTAGTATCCGCTGTCCTGTAGACATTGAAACGCAATGTGCACGTCCGCTGAAACGGTGACGAATTGCAGCGTGTACGCCTCCATCTGCATCAGGGCTTCCGCTTTCGCCCGCACATTGTCCGGCACCTCAAGAGTTCTCAAAGCATGAAGCAGGCCCGTCTGATCCGGAAAGCTCTGCTCATCGCTGCCGAGGGTTCCGGCACTGCCGAGAACGCGCTCTCCCGAAATCCGGAGCAAGAACTGGAACCCGCTTCCATCCGGGTCCATGATTCGCCGCACCGCAAGCCTGCAAAGCATGGCAGAAGCCTATCACTTGGTGGTCAGCAGCTCCGCGTGATTGTTGCGCACCTCGATCTGCTCGAGATCACAAGACCCCAGACCTTCGTCCTAAGACAGCAGGGTCGCAATGGATGACGAAACTCTCGCCATCTCTCACTCATGGGTTGGAGCACGCCGACCTGACCGGCGCCTACACTTTGTGTAGGCTTTAGGACGCCTCGCAAAGACTCCTTCAGGCCCCTTCGACCTTCAACCAGTGATCCAAACTCCTTCGCGTACGATTTGGGACGTTTGGTGTAGTGACCCCAGGGTGCTGGGACAACAGCATTCAACGATGCAAAGGGCAAAGGGTGAGCCGGCTTCTGGCGAGACAGCCGGCCCGGTTTGGCTATTTGAGCGTCAAGGCTACGGTTTTAATCAGGAGGCCGTTCGGGAGGTCATCGTTGAGGCTCCAGGCCATGGCGCCGCCAAGATTTTTGCTTCGGACGTACAGCATCTTGTAGGCCAGTGACAATGGGTCATCGAAGGTCCAGAAGTTGGTGCCGTCGTAGAGCCAAGGTGCAAGGGTAGTCTGATCACGAAAGCGCGGCATGGTTTGCTCGAGCGGCAGAAGCGTGTTGTATCCCGCGCCCGATCCCACGGGAGTGCCGGCCTGGAAAAGGCCATGGTCCACGTTGGGAACGCCGGTCCATTCATAGCCGTAGAACGGAACGCCGAGGACGATCTTCTCCGGCTGTACGCCGGCCGCGAGATAGGCGTTGACCGCAGCTGATGCGTTGTTGGCCGGGGCCGGATCGAGCTTCGCTTGCGAGAGCGGTGCGACAAAACCGGTGGTGTCTTCCCATGGACCGACGAAGTCGTAGGCCATGAGACCGAAGAAGTCGAGGAAGGGCTGGGATCCTTTGAAGTCGAGGTACTGGTAGGCCCAGTGTCCGGCCGAGGTTGCGATGGAGAGGGTCATGCCGGGACGCACCGCATCCATCTGCTTGCGGAACTCGGCTAGCAGACCGGTCATATTAGTTCCGTCGGTCGTTGTGAGGGGATACTCCCAGTCGATGTCGAAGCCATCGAAGATGCCGGGCTGCTCAATGCCTGCGGCGAAGTTGCCCTTGATAAAGAGATCGACGCAGCTCTTGACGAAGGCTGCACGGTTGGATGGCTGGGCGGCGACGCTGAAGTCGTTCGGGTTAGCACTGCCTCCACCTACCGAGATGACGATCTTCAGGTTGGGGTACTTCTGCTTGAGCAGCTGAAGCTGGTGGAAGTTTCCAACGAAGGCACCGGGGGCGGTTGAGTCCGCGACGTTGTTGACGGTGAGGTTTGCGGAAAAGGGCTGTTGGTAATCGGCCCATGGATCGGAGCTGACGCATTGACCATTCTGGAGCGCAGCGAAGGCGTAGTCGACTTGGGTAAGTACAGAAGCGGAGCCGCTGGCAACGAGATTGTTGACATTGTAACCGCTGTAGGTGCCCCACTGCGGGAAGTAGCCGACGACTCTTCGCTGTGGTCGATGGTTTGTCGGTATCTCCCTGGCGTTCGTGCCCTGTTGAGCAACGATCGGGACGGCCGCGGACAGAGCAAGGAGAGCCACGCCGATGGCTGCTCTCGCGGCGGATAGTTGATTCGGACGCTTCGTCTCGGAGACGAAGGAGTTCTGGGGAGATTTCATGAGCGTGTAACTCCTTAGGAAGAATTGCTCTGAATCATACGGCAGGAAATGTGCGTTCGCACTTCTGAACGTCATCCCACCACGTCTCATAGCTCCAGTTAGGCGCACGATCATATCCGACGCCCGGAATCAGCGTATTGCTGTTTACCGCCAAACTGTTGAGCGGTGGGAGATCATTGGCTTCCCACCAAGAAGCGAGTTCTCCCAGAAACTCGCCTACCGCTTCGATGGCGGCGGGCATCCCAGCGCGTTCGCAAAGCTTCTTGTAGGGGAACAAGTCCCGTAGGACTATTGATCGTGTTTGCTGATTGCACGCAGATGAGCGTGCCACACCAGCAAGTCACATTCGCAAACCGTATGGTCTCGCTGTGCACAGCTAGATTCTTCGCATGCTTAGACTGCGAGAGCCGCGATCTCCTCATAGCTCTAAACGTGATCCGAGATGCCAGTGGCCATCGCCGGGGTGATCCGGGCGTCTTGTGGATCTCGAAGAAGGTACGAGCGCAGCCAGCCCCGCCATTAGACCGAGTTGCAAGGAAAAAAGCGCGGACATTCGGCAAAGCACGGCGCTCCCACTCTGCCTGGGAAATTCCTTCAATCACAATCCGCTGGCCGGTTATAGCCAGGAACTTACCTCTAGGCGGTGTGCAGCCCGCGGCATCAGTGTCGTAGAAATTGCGTGGCAGAATTATTGTACTGCTGCGATGGGGCTCATACTTCTGACCAGGCAATTTGTGCGTCAGGGCGCACCGACGATCGTGCTCAGACTGGCACCGTCTTGAGAGCTGCAACCTAATTCTTCACAGTCTTGTCATCCAAGCGTGTCATTGGCACTGCTAGTTTCACGCGCAGGAGCTTGCTAATGACACCTCACTTTATTGTTCTATCGCTCTTCGTTTCCGCCTGTGCGCTTTCAACCACTTCGCCAGTGCTCGCCCAGACGAACTCCACCCCTCGTAACATCATCATCTTCGTCGCAGACGGGCTGCGGAACGGCTCAGTGAACTCGCAAACGGCGCCGATGATGCTTTCGATCCGCAACAATGGCGTGTACTTTTCGAACAGCCACTCCTTATTTCCGACCTTTACCACGGCGAATGCATCGGCAATTTCGACCGGTCACCAGTTAGGCGATACCGGCGACTTCAGCAACACGCTTGCATCCGGCTATGCGATGTACGACACGGGGAACTTCGGCAACGCCATTGGGACGCAGACGCCGTTTGTCGAGAACAACCAGATTCTGGCGGACCTAGACGACCATTTCCATGGCAACTACCTGAACGAGACAGCGCTGATGGCACTGGCGCGGCGTAATGGGTACAACACGGCCTCGATCGGCAAGGTTGGACCGGTGGCGATCCAGGATGTCACGCAGATCGCTCCAGTGGCGAAGGGCTTTCCTACGCCGAATACGGTGTTTATCGATGATGCGACGGGCTCGTTGGCGGGGATTCCCCTGACCAGCCAGGTGCAAGCGGCGTTGACGGCCGCGGGTCTGGCGACGGTGGCACCGAACCGCAGCAATGGATGCGCGGCAACGGCGCAGTGCAACAACGGTTTCTCCGGCAACAATGTGACCCCGGGAACGACCACACCGAACTTCGTGCAGCAGCAGTACTTTGCCGACGCGATGACAAAGGCGATCCTGCCGGCTTTCGTGCAAAGCGGCAAGCCGTTTTATGCGTTGTTCTGGTCGCGTGATCCGGACGGGACGCAGCACAACCAGGGTGACAGCCTTAACAAGCTCTCGCCTGGTATTAATGGGCCGACGTCTGTAACGGCGGTGAAGAATGCCGATAACAACCTGGCGCAGATCATCGCGTTTGTGCAGAGCAATCCGGCGCTGGCGAACAACACGGACATCATCGTGACGGCGGATCATGGCTTCTCCACGATCTCGAAGCACGAGGTCGATGCGAGCGGGCAGAGCTTCGTCAGCGATTATGCGTCGACGATTATTTACAAGGATGTGACAGGGCGGCAGGAGGTCAACACGGGCTTTCTTCCAGTTGGCTTTCTGGCGATCGATCTAGCACACCAGTTTGGTTTGCCACTGTTCGATCCGGATACGCAGGTGGCGACGGTTACTGGACGAAGCTATGCAGCAGTCAATCCGACGATCGCACAGGCAACGGCTCTGACACTCCAGCATCCGGCGGCGGGCGATGCGTTAATCGGCGGATCGGGCGCAATCGTGGACAACACGGACGCGAAGATTGTTGTTGCGGCGAACGGTGGGTCAGATCTGATCTATGTGCCGAGCCATGACACGGCGACGGTGCGGGCAATTGTGGCGTTCCTGGCGACACAGAGCTATGTGGGCGGCATCTTTGTGGATGATTCCTACAGTGGCGACATCCCGGGTGCGCTGCCGTTGAGCTCGATCGGGCTGGTGGGTAGTGCGGTGACGCCGCAGCCGGCCATCTCGGTGAACTTCAAGACGTTCTACCTGGATCGTACGAATCTGCAGACGGGGATCGAGATTGCTGATTCTGGGCTGCAGGAAGGCCAGGGTATGCATGGCACACTGGCGCGGGCGGATACGTTCAACAATATCGCGGCGATGGGACCTGACTTCAAGACGGGCTACGTGGACGTGGTGCCGATGAGCAATGCCGACATTGCGCCGACGCTGGCGTCGATCATGGGCATCAACCTGCCATTTCAGGGCACGTTGAGTGGCCGGGTGATGCGTGAGGCGTTGAAGGGCAACACGGATGTGCCGAGCTTCTCAGCGGTTAAGAAGGTATCCGGACCGGTGGGTGGCGTGTCGACGGTGATGCTGACGCAGCAGGTAGGCGACGAGCGGTACTACGATGAGTCTTGCCTGGTAGATGCGACGGCGGCTCCGGTGGCGAATCCCTGCCGGTAGCTGGTGATGATCCGGGAAGGGCGGCGCTGTGCGCCGCTCTTCTTACCACCACAGGTAAATAATGACGCTCATTACCTCTTTCAGGCGCTCAGCGCCTGAAAGAGGACGCCACATTGGAACGCGCAGTGCCCGCACCTACTCTCTATCTTCGGAGAGTATTTTTCACTCTTAGCCCCTTAGCCTGCCTTATTGTCCCGCTTTCTGACGCTATCCAAAAAAGCACTAAACGGTAGAAATCTCTCTCGTACGTCGATCCGAGACCGCCGTCAAAACTTTGCAATGAGCGTCACTCCGCCAACCAGGAGAAGCGCGCCGAGCGCTCTCCAGACATTCAGCGGATGGTGATCCATGCGAAACCAGCCGAAGTTGTCGATGGCGAGCGACGCGATCAGCGCTGCGGTAACAGTGAACCCCATAAACGGCCCCGCCCCTACCTTGTTGACTTGGGTGAGACCGGCATAGACCTGAACGGCTCCAACCAGACCACCGAGAACAGCCCACCATGGAAGAGAGGCGAGATCCTGTACCGTTGGTAGCGGGTGCGGCATGATCAGGAACGCCGCAAGAAAGAAGAACGTGATTAGCGAGAACGACACCGCAGAAGCAAGCCATGGATTCACAAGCGACCTGCCGAGTTGACCGTTCATGGCCGCGCCGCAGGATTGCAAGGCGCCACCGACGATGATGAAAGGAATGATCCAGCCAGCGTTCATGGGGTTTTCTCCGCGAGATTGATTAGGGTTAATTGGTTGGGAGAAGAAGGTGCATTATGATTGCACCGCCGATCGAGAGCACCAGAGCGACCGGCATAGCAACGGCACCGACCTTGAGAAAGTCCCAGAAGCTCACATCGAGCTTTTCTTTCCGTAGCGCCAGCAGCCAGAGGATGGTCGCGAGAGAGCCGGTAATCGACAGGTTCGGTCCGAGGTCGACGCCGATCAGAACGGCGTTAGCGAGGAGTCCCTTCACGTGAGTGGCGTGGAGGGTTCCACCGGCGATCAGACCGAGGGGGAGATTGTTGACCAAATTGTTTGTGACCGCGACAGCAAAGCCGGTCACCATCGCTCCAGCAGCAGACGGAAGATGCTCGGCCCAGGCCAGCCAGCCGCTCGTCAGTTTCAGGGCACCGCGGCTCTCGACGGCATCGACCATGACAAATAGGCCGGCGACGAGCGCGAGAGTTCCCCAGCTGATCTCCCGAGCCAGCTTGAGCGGGTTCGACCGCGATTTGATTGACACAATGGCTGTAATCGCCAGAGCCGCAAGGCAGGTGGGTAGGCCGAGATCCCTCTTGAGCGTGGACGCGACCAGCAGGACCAAAATCATGAAAACCAAGCCAGCCAGAACCAGCTTGCCTGCACCATTCAGAGACTTCTCCTCCGCTTCCCCTTCGAGTTCGGCGCGGAGGTCCTTGCGAAAGAGAAAGCGCAGTACGGCATAGGTCGCCGCAATGGAAAGAAGTGACGGGACACCGAAGGACAGCAGCCATCGGCCGAGCGGGGGCATACCTCCACCGTGAAAAACAACCAGGTTCGCGGGATTCGAGATGGGCAGGACGAAAGAAGCAGCGTTCGCGATCAAAGCGCAAGCGAACAGATATGGTAGAGGCTGCACCTTGGCTTTGCGCACGGCCGAGAGGATGGCCGGTGTTAGGACGACCGCCGTTGCATCGTTCGACATGAAGATCGTAACCAGTGTTCCGATGCCATAGACCAGCGTGAACAGCCGGGCGCACGATCCGTTCGCGCTGCGGATGGCGGTCGAGGAAAGCCAGTCGAAGACGCCGTTTTCTCTCGCCAGCTCCGAAAGCATCATCATGCCAATCAGAAATAGGTAAACATCGGAACCCTCGGCGACCGCTTTTCCTGCGAGCTTGAGAGGCACCAAGTGGAGCAGAAGTAGCAGAAGCGCGCCGCTTCCGATCCAATACACCTCAGCGATGCCGCGGGGCCGAATCAGCATCAGCAGGATGCTGACCGCAACAAGGAGGGGCAGCAGAATGTGAGCAAGTGCAGGAGAAAGCATCTACCATTTTCTCCCGTTTTTATTTGGCCCAAGCTGCGTTCCGAGCAGACCATGCTCCGGCCAGGCTTCGAGTGCGTTGTCCTGATCGCGTTCGGCCCGCTCTCGCGAGGGTCTGTCCGATCCAACGAGCACCCGAATCTCATCCACGGCCGTGTTGCCTTGCGTGTCTGTCACGGCCACGCGCAGCGGATGAATCCCAGGCGAGGTATTTTGGTCGGGGAACGATCCTTCCCAGACGTTGCTTCCAGAGACCCGATGCAGGGCGAGAGGCAGCTTTCCGAAGGTAGCTTCGACATCGGTGATGTCTCGCTCCGCCTAGACCTTCGCTCTCACTCGAAGATCCGAGTGGCCGGAGATGTCGAGATCGGCATCATCGGCCATGAGCCGTTCGTCGGCGGGTGACGTGATGATGACGGCGGGCAGCTTGCCAAGTTCCAGAAATCTCCAACTCACCACGCCGCCGTCGAGATTGGTGACGGAAAAGCCGACCGGCCCTTCTTCGATCTGGCCCGTTGATCGCGTCGCGGTGTAGATCGTTTTACCGTCGTGCGAGACCTCGTTGTAGTGGGTATGGCCCATATCGATCAGCTTAACGCCATAGTCTGAGACCAGCCGGGTCAGCTCTTCCCTGCCCTGTTTGAGATCGCTTGGATAACAGTGCAGCAGCAACACTTTGACCTGCCCTGCAGCGGTCGCCGCCTGCAGTTGCTCCTCCATCCACCGCAACTGTTCAGGCAGAACGGCAAAGGACGGCGGTTCCGGCACATCGAACGCGTTCAGAGCCAGAAAGCGAGCAGTGCCCACGGTAAAGGCGTAGCGCGTCTGCTCCGCCAGGGATGTGCTGAAATTGTCGAAGCTCTTCTGTTCCACATCGTGGTCGCCGATGATGGCGCACCATGGCACCTTCAGCTGATCGAGAGATCGCCGGACGACCTTGTAGGCCTGCAGATCCCCGTGGTCGGCGTTGTCACCAGGAAGGAAGACAAAGCTGATCGAGTCGACAAAGGCCGCATTGACTTCTCCTGCAATGGCCTGCAAGTCCAGATCGTTCTGCTCGCCGGCAGCTCTCATATGCAAATCGCCCACATGCACCCACGAAAGCACGCCGGCCGCATCGGGTGGGTTGGGGCTAAAGGTTTGGAGCTTGAAAGTGTTGTTCATGCAGTGATCTCCTGTGCACGCGGTGAGGTCGAGGAAGGCTCCTGGTCGGAGGTTTCGGGCATGGCAAACCAGAGCAGCGCAAGCACGCCGTCCAACAGCCTCAAGGAGACGAGCCCGGCTCTCTGATGCACGACCGTGTAGAGGAATGCACGCACGGGCAACACGCCGGATCTCAGCAAGAGCAATGGTTGCGGCCGTGTACCTTTGCCCACCGGCCGATCGCAGTGGCGGAGCACATGATGACAAACTGCGTGACGATGACGCAGGCGGACAGGAACGGCGCAGCGGAGGCTCTCGATCCCCTCGAGAGCATCTCCCCTAACTCGGGAAGCATGGCGGCGTTCGCGAAGTGAAAGAGGAACGCGCAGACCAGAAAGAGGAGCAGCACACGATCGCCGAGCAGTGTTTCCAGGAAAGGTCCAGGTCCGGTCTGCACGTTCGCCAGGAAGAAGTTGGTCGACTGAAATGCCTTCAGGCTCCCATCTTTCTTTGGTGCATCTGTGGATGTGGGCGGCCTGGCTTCCTGTCTGGGGCGAGATGGTCGTTGTCGATTGGTAAGGGAGCCGGCCTGACAAGCAGTCAGCCCCAACGAAACGTGGACTAGGGCTTCGGCAGCTTCGCGTACTCAGCCAAGATGCTCATAGGCCCTCCGCAGATCTTTTCGTTCGTGATGCTTTGGGTCCACGTGCTTCGCTGCGGCCTTCTTCGCTGTTTTCTTTGCTGGCATAAGTTGTCCCCTTCTTACTTGACCGTCCGGGCCGGGGTTGAACGCGCGAATTCGAGAGGATTGTGTCATGGCAACCGTGGTGGCATTCTGAGCAGGAGGGAGCCCCGGAGAATTAACGGTCCACCAGGAGACGAAGCTTGCGCGAGTGCTGTGGCATTAAGCGTAAGCCCGACGATACTAGTTGTAAGTGACGAGTTCATGCCTGTTGCTCCTTATTTGGATAGGGCACCTTGGGAACCAAATCCCGAATGGCAAGTTACAGGCCTTTCAAGGCTTCTGGTCAATGCACCTTGGAAAACTGTTCGGAAAGCGGGCATGCAACTGTGTGGAAAGCGGACAGAAGGTTAAGCCCGAAGCTCTAAGCCATGCTCTCGATCCATTCTTTAAGACGAAAGACTCCGGAACGGGATTGGGCCTCTCCATCTCCTTCGAGATCGTTCAGGCGCACGATGGGGAACTCACGTTGAGCAATCACTCGACTGCCGGAACCGTTGCCTTGATACGTCTTCCGCTGACCACCTCGCAACCCATCCTGGTCCATGCCGGGAAGTCCTAGAATGAGAGCGTTCATGGCTGAGATCCTCATCATCGACGACGACCGCAACCTACGGGAAACCATGCGCGAGCTGCTGGGGGATGCAGGCTACCTAACCCGCACCGCGGTGAACGGTGAGGAGGCTTTCGCCCTGCTTCAGATGGGGGTACCCGACCTGACCCTTTGTGACTGGAAGATGCCGGCGTCGGAGGCGAGCAGTTTCTAAGAAGCCTGCAAGGAGAAGGCCTGTTAACGTCCATGCCGGTCGTCATCATGACGGCGCATGGAACCGGCCCGAATGCGATGCAGGCCATGCGGCTCGGAGCTTACGATTTCGTTACCAAGCCGCTCGACATGGATGTGGTGCTGGCAACCGTAGCTCGCGCGCTCCGCCACATGGAGCTGCAGCGGGAGGTCGAGTAATTACGCGAGCAGAGGTTCCGAGACAAGTCCTCGAAAGAGGACGATGCTGAACACGAACACGGCAGCAAGGCGCAGTTGATTGGCAACTCGCCGGCCTGGATAGAGGTTTTCAAAAGCATCGGCCGGGTCGCCCACACTGACGTTGGCGTTCTGCTCTTAGGAGAGTCCGGGACCGGAAAAGAGGTTGTTGCCCGCACGATTCACGAGAACAGCGCCCGTAGCAAGCGGCCGTTCATCGTCGTCAACTGCGCTGCGCTTCCCGCCGATCTGCTGGAATCCGAGCTCTTCGGCCATGAACGAGGAGCCTTCACCAGTGCCGTCGCGCAGAAGCAAGGCAAGTTCGAAGTCGCAGAAGGTGGGACAGTATTCCTGGACGAAATCGGCGATCTTCCCCTTTCCTTGCAACCCAAGCTCCTGCGCGTCCTCCAGGAACGCACCTTTGACCGAGTCGGAGGCAACACCACCCATCGTGCTGACGTTCGGATCGTTGCCGCCACGAACCGATCTCTTGAAGAAGAGGTGGAAGAGAAGACCTTTCGGCAGGATCTCTTCTACCGCTTGAACGCCTACACTCTTCGACTTCCGCCCTTACGCGATCGCCGGTCGGACATCCTCCCGCTTGCCGAGCACTTCCTGCGGCGCTATGCCGATCGCAACCGCACCGCCATCCCAGGACTGACGGAGGATGCAATCCTCGCGCTTCAGCAGCACTCTTTCCCGGGAAACGTCCGAGAGCTCGAGCACTTAATGGAACGAGCTTCCGTTCAGGCAGGAGGTCGCGCCATCACCGCGGCGGCAATCCAGGATCAGCTCGAAACCCTATCCCGTAGAAGCACAGGCTTGGAGTTCGGAGGTCTGCTCAACCTTCCGTTTCACGAATCCGTGGCGAAATGGGAGAGGCAGCTTATAAAACACGCTTTGGACGCGTCCGGTCGAAATAAATTAGACGCCGCTAGACGGCTCGGCATTCATCGCCGGCTGCTTTATGAGAAGTTGCAGCAATTTGGGATGCCCTAAGAGCCCATTACACCAAGCGTCAAACAATTCGCGACAGATCCTGGGCGAGGTGCGCTATCGGTTCAGGTTTAGCGATCAGCGCCTGAAAGAGTAGATGGCTGACACCGCCGTGACGCGAAGCTCCGTCCTGTGCACCTGCTTGGTCGCGAACATCCTGAAACTCTCGCTCCTGGATGATGAGATCGCCGCGTTCCGCTTGGCAAAGCCAGGAGCAATTGCATACCGGAGATCTGGCCGGTGGTCTCCAGAGCGCGCTTGGCAATGTCGAGCACCGCGGCTGTCGATCAGGCGTACCATCGCGACCACCTCAATCTCTGTAAGCCTTATATCGGACGCTCTAAAGCAAGTTCATGGCGGAGGGAGAGGGATTCGAACCCCCGTTACCCGCAAAGGTAAAGCGGTTTTCAAGACCGCCTGTTTCAACCACTCACACATCCCTCCGCATCGGGTGCCGAGCTCCTACATCCAAAGGTTAGCAAACTTCGCCCTCACACTGCGATACTGAACATCACTGGCTCTCCATGGCGACCACCAGCACTCCCTCCACCAACTCGGTCCTCTCCCCGCGCAGCTCCACCTTCGACGCGACTCTCGCCGCCGCGCGCACCACCATGGTCTTTTCCGAGATCACCCGCCTTGCCCTCGATAGCTTCCGCGCTTCCAAGATCCGCTTCCTCCTCACCATGCTCGGCATGATCATCGGCTCGGCCTCCATCATCCTGGTCGTCACCCTCGGTCTCACCGGTAAGCAGTACGCCCTCGGCCTTATAAGCTCCATCGGCCCCACCATGATCGAAATGCAGTTCATCGGTGGCACCGTCGCCGGCCCTGATAACACCGTCACCAACGACTACATGACCCGCGAAGACATGGCCGCCGTCCGCGAAGCCGTTCCCAACGTCGTCGCCGCCTCGCCCATGCTAGAGGTCCACTACACCGTCTCCATCGGCTCCGGCGTTACCCGCGACGCCATGCTCCTCGGCGTCAATCCCGACTACAAAGTCGTTCGCAATCTCGCCGTCACTGCCGGCCGCTTCTTCGACGATCAGGACACCGCCCAGCACGCCAAGGTTGCCGTCATTGTTGAGCCCTTCGCCCGCGCGCTCTTCGGCAGCTCCGGCAGCGCCATCGGCCACACCGTCTCCGTCCAGGGCATCCCCTTCACCATCATCGGCGTCTTCAAAATGCGCATCGACACCTTCGGCCAGTCCGAGGTCTCCGATCAAACCATCCTCATCCCCTATCCCGTCGCCCGCTACTTCACCGGTACCGATACCGTCAAAGAGCTCTTCTTTGCTATGGCCAACACCGATGAGGTCGTGCCCGCCTCCCGCCAGATCCTTGAGGTCATCAAAAGTCGCCATCACGCCACCTCCGTCTTCAACCCCTTCACCATGAGTCAGGTCCTCGATGTCATGGGCAAAATCGCCAACATGCTCACCATTGTCCTCACCCTCGCCGCCTTCGTCACGCTTATCGTCTCTGGCGTCGGCATCATGAACTCCATGCTCGCCAACGTCCAGGCCCGTCTCAAAGAGATCGGCATCCGCAAAGCCCTCGGCGCCACCTCGCGCGAGATCCGCCTCCAGTTCCTCACCGAAGCCGTCTTCCTCTCCCTCTCGGGCGGTGTCATCGGCACCGTCATCGGCCTCGCCATCCCCATGGCCATCTCCTTCCTTACCCCTTTCAAGATCCCCTTCTCCTTCCTCTCCGCCGTGATCGCTCTCTCCACCTCGGTCCTCGTCGGCGTTATCTTCGGAACCCTCCCCGCCAACCGAGCCGCCCGTCTAGATCCCGTAGAAACCCTCAAGTACGAGTAACGTCAGACATACCCATCACCCTTTCCCCTCCTCTGAATCACCAGCACCCCTCCCTCGCACCACCTGCAAGGAGCACCATGCCCCCCTGCACCCATCTCGACCAGATCCGCAACGTCCACCCCCACACCCACGGCTGCGAAGAGTGCCTCAAATCCGGCGACACCTGGGTTCATCTCCGCCTCTGCCGCGAGTGCGGCCACGTCGGCTGCTGCGACTCCTCAAAAACAAGCACGCCACCAAACACTTCCACGCCACCAAACACCCCATCATGCAGTCCATCGAACGCGGCGAACACTGGAGCTGGTGCTACATCGATGAAGTAATGCTCAACCTCGCCTGATCTCCCGCGCGCAACCTGGACCGCACCCTTCGAGAGATCCATAGGCAAAGCGCACCTTCGGACAGGCACTCAGGCGCCACCTCGATCTCCAACTTCACCACAGCAACACCCGGCATCTCAGGGCGATCGTCCAGCGAATCCTGGTTGACAACCCGAAGTCCCCCCGCCTACCTTGGTCGGCGCACCTCATCCTCCTTCCCTTCGGAGTTGTTCTTGTGATCCATCCGCCACGCAGACGCCCAATCGCCAGCCTTCCCGCCGCCCGCCTCATCCCATCCATCCTTCTCGCCGCCGGTGTCCTCGCTGCCGTCGCTCCCGCGCAAACCCCAGCGTCCAGGCCCTCGCCCTTTGGCTCGAACGTCATCCTCTTCACGCCCGACATGCCCACCAGCCAGATCCAGGCGACCGTCGACGCCATCGCGACCAAACAGGTCAGCAACCAGTTCGGCACCGAACGCTACGCCCTCCTCTTTGCGCCAGGCGTCTATGGCAGCACCGCCGCGCCGCTCGACTTTCAAGTGGGTTACTACACCGAAGTCGCCGGCCTCGGCGCCTCCCCCGGCGACGTCACCATCAACGGCCACGTCGATGTCTACAACCAGTGCTTTCCCACCGCCGCCGGTGCTCCCTCCAACTGCACCGCACTCGACAACTTCTGGCGATCGCTGTCAAACCTCACCATCAACGTCCAGGGCCTCTCCGGCTGCCGAGGGTCCGGAGACTTCTGGGCCGTCTCCCAGGCCGACCCCATGCGCCGCGTCAACATCATTGGCGGCAACCTCACCCTCCAGGACTACTGCACCGCCGGCCCCCAGTACGCCAGCGGCGGCTTCATCGCCGACTCCGAAACCGGCTTCGTCATCAACGGTTCGCAGCAGCAGTTCTTCGTCCGCAACAGCAGCCTCGGCGGCTGGTCCAACGGTGTCTGGAATCAGGTCTTCTCCGGCGTCGTCGGCGCCCCGGCTCAGAGCTATCCCAACCAGACCTACACCACCCTTCCCAGCACTCCCGTCAGCCGCGAGAAGCCCTTCCTCGCCGTAGACAAGGCTGGCGCCTACAGCGTCTTCATTCCCGGCGTGCAGCACGATTCCACCGGCACGACCTGGTCCTCAGGAGCCACACTCGGGAAGCAGCTGCCGCTTAGCCGCTTCTTCGTTGCCTCCCCCACAACATCCGTCGCCGAAATCAATGTGGCGTTACTGCTGGGCAAGAACCTGCTTTTGACCCCCGGTGTCTACCAGCTCAAGCAGCCCATCGTCGTCGAGCGCCCCGACACCGTCGTTCTCGGTCTCGGCTTCGCCACCCTCGTTCCGCAGACCGGCAAGGAAGCCATCACCGTGGCCGATGTCGACGGCGTCACGATCGCCGGCCTCATCCTCGACGCCGGCCCGGTCAACTCGCCCGTCCTGCTCAAAATGGGCTTCGGCCTGTTCGGGGTTCCCCTCCCGCGCGGCGGCTTCTTCCAGCACCTCAACAATCCCTCCCTCGTGAGCGACGTCTTCTTCCGCATCGGCGGAGCCACCGCCGGCAAGGCCACCACCAGCCTCGAGGTCAACAGCGCCGACGTCATCCTCGACGACATCTGGGCTTGGCGCGCCGATCACGGCACCGGCGTCGGCTGGACCCTCAACACCGCCGACCACGGCGTCGTCGTCAACGGCGACCGCGTCACCGCCCTCGGTCTCGCCGTCGAGCACTACCAGAAGGAGCAGGTACTCTGGAACGGCAGCCGCGGAGAGACAGTCTTCTACCAGAGCGAACTCCCCTACGACCCGCCCAGCCAGGCCGCCTGGAAGGACGGCGTCGCCAACGGGTATCCCTCCTTCGTCGTCACCGATCTCGCCGGCACCCACCAGGCCTTCGGCATCGGCATCTACTCCTTCTTCAGCCAAGGAGTCAACATCGTCGAAGACAATGCGATGACCGTTCCCAACACCCCCGGCGTCTCCGTGCACGATGTCAGCGACGTCTTCCTCAGCGGCAGCGGGCAGATCACACACGTCCTCAACGGCCTCGGCGCCACAGCGAACAGCAGCAACGCCGGCAAACTAAACCCACTGGTCAGCTATCCATAAGCAACTAACCAGCAGGGAGGCAGCGCAAACCATCACGAAACCGCCCGCCATCATCGATAGCACTCCTCGACACTGGCGGGCGGTACGTAACTCCGCTGCTTACAAAAAGACTATGCGGTCGCCGGAACCGCAGCAGCCACCGGCTGATCACCTTTGACCGTCACCTTCACATGCGCCGTCACTTCCCGGTGTAGCTTCACCGGAACATGGTACTCACCCAGGCTCCGCAGTGGCTCCTCAAGCGAGATCTTGCGCCGATCCAGCGTGTATCCCTTCTGCTCAAGCTCGTGCGCAATGTCAGACGACGTCACCGACCCGAACAGCTGATCGTTTTCGCCCACTTTGCGCTCAAACACCAGCTCGACCGCCGACAACTCCGTCGCCTGCTGCTCCGCCCCAACCTTCTCTTTAGCCGTCTTGCGCACAGCCGAGGCCTTCATCTGCTCGATCACCACCTTGTTCGCCGCCGTCGCTTCAATCGCCAGCTTGCCCGGCAACAGGTAATTGCGACCGTACCCGTCAGCGACCTTCACCACATCGCCGCGGTGTCCCAGTTTGTTGACGTCTTCCTTCAGAATCACTTCCATCGAGGATCTCCAAATCGTCGTTCCCGCCAGACTGCGCGCCCGGCGTCAAAGTTGTGGCCACTCTCGTGTGGGTTTGCAGCCGACCGAGTCAGGTCATACCATCTCTCTCAGAAAGATGGCCTCCCTGCACTCGATCAGCTCCATAGCGTGGGAGAGATGCTCTAGAAGCGCGCCGCAAACGCCAACAGGGCAATGTTTCGCGACTGCTTGATCGCTAGGCTCAGCTTGCGCTGATGACGCGTGCAAACACCCGTCAGCCGGCGCGGAACAATCTTTCCCCGCTCCGCCACAAAACCCTGCAGCAACCGCACATCGCGGTACGAGATCGCATCGATCTTCTCCGTGCAGAACTTGCATACCTTCTTGCGGCGGAAGAACTTGCGTCCTCCCGCTCCGCCCGGTCCACCCGTGCGCGGTGGGCGGGCGCCGCCCGGGCCGCCAGGACCCCCTGCCGGTCGTGGAGTGTACGGTGCCGCCGTTGGTGCCGGTGCCTGTGTCGCTTCGCCCGCAGGCGCTGTGCTGTTCGTCTCGTCAGCCATCTCAAAGTTCCTTTCTCGTTTGTTCGGCCTTAGATCGCTCCAGATACGCATCGGTATCTCTGAACAGCCGTCCCCGAAGGAAACAGCCGGAAGCGCCCTTGGCAGTTCCGTTCCTTGCGACGCAAGCCCATCGACTGAGCCACATCGCAGAGTCTTTTCTCTCGGCTAGACCGTGGCAGGCGTCGCTTCGGCCGGCATACTCGCCTCAACCGACGGCGTTACCTCGGTCGCGGCGGGTGCCTCACTGGCTACCAGTGCTTCGCTCGCAACCGGTGCTTCACTTGGGGTCGGCGTTTCGGCCGCTGCCTGCGGCTGCTGCTGCGGCAACGCACTCCGCTTCACCCTGCTATCGCGATGCGCTTTCACCTTCGCCAGACGCTTCTCTTCCTCGTCCATCCGAACCGTGATGAACTTGATCACCGGCTCGGATACCCGCAACCGACGCTCAATTTCGCCAATAAGCGATCCAACCACGCCAATCGTCATCAGCACATAGAAACCGTCATTAAACTTCTGCACCGTATACGCCAACCGCCGGCGGCCCATCTTCTCCACCGACTTCACTTCGCCGCCACCGTTCGTCACATTGCCCGAAAAGCCCTCGATCAACTTGTCCAGATCAGCCTCTTCGGCATCCGGCCGAACAATGAACATCACCTCGTAACTACGCTTGATCTCTTCCATACTTACCTGCTTCTTTCTGCGAAGTTCTGCTTCGCACCGCCCGGCCTGCCGCCACCGAATCGGTCTGGAATAACAATCTCAGGATCCGCATAAACCATCGAATCCACCTCTCACAAAGACAAACCACAACCTAAGCACTCCGGTTGAACTCACTCATCGCAGCCGCGGCACCCTTACGGATCACCGCTTCCACAGCATTTCGAGCCCTGTCCAGCACCTCGTCGAGCACCGCCAGTTCCTGCCGTCGCATCGGGGCCAGCAAATAATCCTTGCCACCCGACTTAATCTCTCGTCCGTCCGCCAGCGCAGGCTTTCCCACACCAATCCGAACGCGTATCCACTCCTCCGTCCCAAGCGCCCCGGAGATCGACTTCACCCCGTTGTGCCCGTTCGCCGATCCGCGCTCCTTCAGGCGAAGCTCACCCATTGGAAACGCCAGCTCGTCATACAGCACGATCAGGTCCTCACTCGGAATCCCGATCTCCATCTCCCGAACCAGCGCAGCCACAGAAAGCCCGCTCAAGTTCATGAACGTCTCCGGCTTCGCCAGCAGCACCTCTTCGCCTGCTAACCTTGCCCGCGCCGTTAACGCCCGGCCTTTCCGGTTCCCCAGCACCGCACCGCAACCCTCTGCGATCCGGTCAATCGCCAGAAACCCGGCATTATGCGGCGTGAGCTGATACTCGAACCCGGGATTTCCCAGACCGACAATCAACCTCACGCCGCCGTTCCTCTCCAGCCATCCAGCTCGTTACTTCTTCGCGCCCTTGGCATCCGCAGGCGGAGCAGCCGCTTCGTCGCCCTTGCCCTTCTTCGCCACTTCAGGCTCCGCACCCTCCGGCGCTGCAACCGCTACCTCGGCCTCCGCTTCTTCCTTGATCATCGTCACATGCGCGACCAGTGCATCCTCTTCGCCCAGGAACTTCAATTTGCCCGAGTGCGGCAGATCCGAAATATGGATCGCCTGATTCATCTCGAGACCCGACACATCGACATCCAGATGGCTCGGAATATCGCTCGGCAGGCACTCCACCTCAACCTCACGCAGCACATGATCCAGCACGCCATCCTGCGTCTTCACGCCGATCGGCACACCCACCAGCGTAATCGGCACCGACACCTGCATCAGCTTATTCATCGCAATGCGTTTCATGTCGATGTGCAGCAACGTCCCCTTGATCGGCTCGTTCTGCCAATCAACAATCATCACCTTCGTCGAAGACGCGCCGGCAGCAGATCCACTGATTGCAAGATCGAAGATGGTGTTATGACCAGATTCAGAGTGCAGAATCTTCGTGACGACCTTCGGGTTCACCGTCAACGCGATCGGCTCCAGCCCCGCGCCATAAACCACCGCCGGAATCAGCCCGGAAACCCGCACGCGCCGCGCTGCATTCTTGTTAAACTTCCCCTCACGAACCGTCGCCTGAACTGCCTCAACTGGTGCTGTCGCCATCGTCTCTCTTCCTTTCGGGCACAGGGTTAAGCCCCGCTCCCTTCCTGCTTCTCGTACTTCAACCAAACCTTGCAATCTAAACCCAACCACTTCAGTTGAACAGCGTACTTACGCTGGTCTCCATATGAATGCTTTCAATCGCCCGGCCCAGAAGCCCCGCAATCGACAGCACCTTGATCTTCGACACACGCCGCGCATCCTCGCGCAACGGAATCGTGTTCGACACCACCAGCTCCTCGAGCCGTGATGCCGCAATCCTCTCCACCGCCGGCCCGCTCAGCACGGCATGCGACGCACACGCATACACCTTCGCCGCGCCCTGGTCCAGCAGTGCCTCAACCGTCTTCACCATCGTGCCCGCCGTGTCGATAATGTCGTCGAGGATCAGGCAGGTTCGCCCCCGCACATCGCCGATCACGTTCATCACTTCGGTCACGTTAATATCCGTTCGCCGCTTATCTACAATGGCCAGCGGCGCATCCAGCTTTTTCGCAAAAAACCTCGCCCGCTCCACACCGCCCGCATCTGGTGAAACCACGGTCAGGTTCGGCAGATTCAAATCCCGGAAGTAGGTCACCAGCACCGGGCTCGCAAACAGGTGATCCACTGGAATATTAAAGAATCCCTGGATCTGCGCCGCGTGGAGATCCACCAGCAGCGCCCGGTTTGCACCAGCAGTCGTCAACAGATCGGCCACCAGCTTCGAACTGATCGCCACACGCGGCCGGTCTTTTCGGTCCTGCCGCGCATAGCCGTAGTACGGAATCACCACCGTTATGCGCGCGGCCGACGCCCTCTTCAACGCATCGATCATGATCAACAACTCAACCAGGTGCTGGTCCACAGGAAAACTCGTGGGCTGCACCACAAACACGTCCGCTCCGCGCACATTCTCAAGCAGCTGAAAGTAAATCTCGCCGTCTGAAAACCGCTGCATCCGCGTCTCGCCCATTGGCACGCCGATGAATTTGCAGATCTCCTCCGCCAACTCCTTGTTCGCCGTGCCAGAGAAGATCTTGAATCGTTTGTCGTCGCTCAGGCGGCCAGTGCGTTTCCTCTCCGGAGAAGGTCTCGCATCCTGGGCCGACTTCGCTCCGTTCGCCCCCTGGGCCGGGTTCTGCCCCGGGGTTGCGCTTCCAGCCGAAGCCAGAACGCCATGCTGTCCGCCGTTGATGGCCGCGGTCGCCGCTGAAGCGTGGGAGGAGGCCGTTTCGCCATCCTCAACTCGCCCCGAACTCGGGGAGAGAACTGCAGTCGTGTCTCGTTCCGTCACGTGAAACCCTCCAGGCTTGTTGTCCTTGGGACTTCTTTCTGCTGCCTTGCCGACACCTTGTTGCGATGTCGTACCTTACCTGCACACCATCTCTTGTTGCGATCTCGAATGCACTGCCAGGTTCGACTTTGTTCTCTCTAACGCTCACTCACCCGCGCTTGTTTCCGCGAATGGAATCAACCTCATCTCCCAGCGGCCATTGCTGCCTGCCCGGGCCTTCCCTCATTCTCGGCGCCTCGTGACCCCAACCGCAGGGACCTGCTGAAGCGCCTCCCTCGACAAACCTCGAGGTCTTGGTTGGGCGACTAGGATTCGAACCTAGACAAAGTGCGTCAAAGGCACTTGACCTACCGTTAGTCGATCGCCCAAAGCCACTACACCCGACCAACCCAGGCCTTCCACCTGGGCCCCATTGCGGCTTGCCGCAATGGGCTGAAAGGCACTTGACTTACCGTTAGTCGATCGCCCAAAACAGCAACCTTGTCATCCTGAGCGGAGCACAGCGCAGTCGAAAGACCTGCTGTTTACCACTAAGGCTCGACCAATCCAGTCTAACCCGCGAAGCTCCTTCCATCTCCGTCGCTTGCGTTATCGGCAGCACATCCGAAAATTTCAGTCTGCTTCGTCGTACATCCGTGCCCAATATGCGCCTCGCGGCAGGGTCTCCGTCAGGAGAGCCTCCGTTCCCGAGGCTTGAACACGTTGTTGAGCCGCTCGCGCATCCCCGGTGGACCGATATAGCCCGAAGAGTGCCGATCCAGACCCCGACAACGCCGCATAGATCGCAGGCTGCCCGGAGTCTTCACCCATCAAGAGTCGCTTGGTTGAACGCAGGGAGGGATGAAATGAAAACACGACTTCTTCAAAGTCGTTTTCGATCCCGGTGCGGACAAGCGCGAGAAGGGTATTCTCCGCCAGATCAACCCTTTCTCCCACCTTCTGCTTCTCAGGAGTCCCCGGAGGCGCAGGGCCCAGTCGAGGATCGAAAAGATCGATACCGGAAGTGTCTGGCTTTACCTCTTGCCCGCCCACCTTCGCGCTCAGCGCAAAAGCAGACGTGTAAGCGAGACTCAACGTCTCTAACCTACTTTGCTCCGCGGCTGATGTCAACCCCGGACTCCCATCCTCCCGCATCAACCGGTCCCATTCCCGAAAGGCCATCGGCGTCGACACCCCGACCCGCGGCACCGCCACCACACACGCCACCCCACGTCGACCGCCTCCCTCCGCGTTCCCGTGCGTCAACTTCGCGCTCTCCGCATTCGCCTTTTCCCCCGTCGCGTTCCGTTGCGTTCCCGTTGCCTCCGCCGCACTCGTCGTTCCCGTTCCCGTCGTGGTTCCACCCAAAGCCTCCGCCCACCCCACATCTGGCATCGCCCGCACGCACTCTCCGCGACCCGTCCCCAGCACCGCCCCACCTACCAGAAACAGCGGCACATCCGATCCCACCTCCGCCGCCACCCGCAGCCGCTCCGCCTCCCCCAGCCTGACCCCCAGCTCCCGCTCCAACCCCAGCAGCGCCGCCGCCGCATTCGCGCTCCCTGCCCCCATCCCGCCCTGGATCGGCAGCCGCTTCTCAATCCCGATCTCCACCTCGGCCGTCACCCCCATCGCCCCGAGCGCCCGTTCCACCATCACCCACGCCGTATTCCGCGCATCCACCGGCACCCGCGGATGCTCCGCCCGAATCACAATCTTCGTCCTCCCCGCCCGCCGCGCCGTCACCCGCACCAAATCATGCAGTGCCAACGTCTGGTACAGCGTCACCAGCCCATGGAACCCATCCGGCCGCACCGGCCCGATCCGCAGCCCTAGGTTCACCTTCGCAAACGATCGCACCCGCGTTGCCATCCCCCCATTCTAAGGTTCCCGCCCTCCGCGCTCCCTTGCTCCGCCGCACTGGCTCCCGGCCTCTGCATCCAACCCGGCAGGAGCCTCGTCCATGCACTCCACCGACCCCTTCAACCTCCATCGCTTCGTCGACGCCCAAGCCACCACCTTCGCCCAGGCCCACGCCGAACTCGAGCTCGGCCAGAAACGCACTCATTGGATGTGGTTCATCTTCCCCCAGATCGCCGGCCTGGGCTCGAGTCCCACCGCCCAGCGCTTCGCCATCCGCAGCATGGATGAGGCCACCGCCTACCTCGCCCATCCCCTCCTCGGCCCCCGCCTCCGCGACTGCACCGCCCTTGTCCTCACCCATCCCACCCGCGCCGTCTCCGACATCTTTCCCTACCCCGACGACCTCAAATTTCACTCCTCCCTCACCCTCTTTGCCGTCGCCGACCCCGACACCCCGCTCTTCCGCTCCGCCCTCGACACCTTCTTCCACAGCCAACGCGACGAGGCCACCCTGGCCCTCCTCGGCACCATGTCCTGAGCCCACCGCCCTTCGATGCACCTCCAGCTTCGTTCATCCCATCAACGTCGCCGCCAGCCTCTCTGCCATCCTCGGGCAACCCTGCATCCCACGAGTCTGAGGAGCCAAAGTTCTCTCCTCGCCTTCCCGCCTCTCTCCCTCTCAGCACAACCCGTTCCGCCTCAGGAGATCTGCCACATGTTCTTCCGCTCTGAAAAGCTCCTCATCCCGTTACAGAAACCCGCCAACCCCGATCCCAATGGAGCCGCCGCCATCCAGGAACTGCTCGGCGGCAAGTTCGGCGAGATGTCCACCCTCAACAACTACCTCCATCAGTCCTTCGCCTTCAAAGAAAAAAAGAAGCTCAAGCCCTTCTACGATCTCGTCGCCAGCATCACCGCCGAAGAGCTCGGCCACGTCGAACTCATCTCCACCGCCATCAATCTCATGCTCGAAGGCTCCTATCCTGAAGCCGATCCCGTCGACGCCCCCGGCCTCGAAGCCAAGGACCTCCGCAACACCCACCACACCATTGTCGGCGGCGGCGGTCATCAGGTCATGGATTCCATGGGACACTTCTGGACCGGCCAACACGTCTTCTCGAGTGGCACCCTGGTCACCGATCTCCTCCATAACTTCTTTCTCGAAACCGGTGCCCGCACCCACAAACACCGCTGCTATCAGATGACCACCAACCAGGCCGCTCGCGACGTCATCGGCTACCTCATGGTCCGCGGTGGCGTCCATCAGGCCGCCTACGCCCTCGCTCTGCGCAAGATCACCGGCGTCGAAGTCACCAAAATGCTTCCCACCCCCAACATCGACGACGCCAAGATCCCTGAAGCCCGCAAGTGGCAGGAGATCGGCTCTCACCGCAAGCTCTACACCTGGTCCGACACTGACTACGCCGACGTCAAGGGCGTCTGGTCCGGCCCCGCCGATTGGGCAGACGGTGGAGAACTCGAAGTCATCACGGGCGCTCCCGACTACGCCGCCGAAGGCCCCGTCATCGAAGAATGCCGCTCCCTCTTCTCGCCCGACTACGCGCCCGAAGAGATCTACGAGATTGCCGCACAGCTCATGCAGAAGGGTGGCATCTCTCCTCTTCAACCCGGCGATGGCAAGCACTCCCGCTTCCAGGGAAGCACGCCCGATAGCCTCGGCGCCGCCGCTCAACCCAATCGCAAAACCGAACCCAACCCGACCAAACCCAAAAAGAAAGCCAAGTAACTCCCATACGCTCCACCAAACAGCGGCCCGCAAGGGCCGCTCTCTTTTGCCCGCAGCGATGAACGGCAGCCAGGCGGGACGTACACCTCCGCATCCATTGCGTTCGCCTTCCCTCACGTCCGTCACCTTCGCTTTCTCTGTATCCTCAGGGAACACCCATCAGGAGCTCGCCCTTGCCCGCACGCCCCAGAGCCCGCATCGCTCTCCTCGCCCTCGCCGCGACCACCCAGGCCCAGGTTCCCGCCTACGACCTCCCTGACGCCCAGCCCACCCGCGCCAAACACGCCATGGTTGTCACGGTCCATCACGACGCCACCGACGCCGGCGTCCAGATCCTCCAGCGCGGTGGCAACGCCATCGACGCCGCTGTCGCCGTCGCCTTTGCCCTCGCCGTCGTCTATCCCCAGGCCGGCAACCTCGGCGGCGGCGGCTTCATGCTTATTCGTAACCACCACGGTCATACATACCAGACCCACTTCCTCGACTACCGCGAAAAAGCCCCCGCCGCCGCCACGCGCGACATGTACCTCGACTCCGCCGGCAATGTCGTCCCCGGCCGCTCCACCGAGGGCTATCTCGCCTCCGGCGTCCCCGGCACCGTCGCTGGCCTCGCATACGCTCAGTCCCACTTCGGCAAACTCACCCTCGCGCAGGATCTCGCGCCCGCCATCAAACTAGCCGCCGACGGTTACATACTCTCCGATCTCGAAGCCGCCAACCTCCACAACCAAACTCTCTCCCGCTTCCCCGCCTCCGCCCACATCTTTCAGCGCAACGGCAACTTCTACGCTGCCGGCGAACGCTTCCAGCAACCCGTCCTCGCCGAGACCCTCCGTCACATCGCCGCCGACCCCACCGACTTCTACACAGGCCGCATGGCCAGCATCATCGCCGCCGAAATGCAGAAAACGGCGGTCTCCTCACCACCGCCGATCTCGCTGGGTACCAGGTCAAAGACCGCGCTCCTGTCATCGGCAACTACCACGGTTACAGAATCATCACCGCCCCACCGCCATCCTCGGGCGGCATCGTCCTCGTCGAAATATTAAATATCCTCTCCGGTTACAAACTCCCCGCGCTGGGCCCCGCCGGCCAGAAGACCCCCGACCGTTCCGCCCCGCAAGTCCACCTCATCACCGAGGCCTTCCGCCGCGCCTACATGGATCGCGCAGACTTCCTCGGTGACCCCGACTTCACCCCGCAGCCCCTCAAAGAGATGGCAAACCCGAAGTACGCCGCCGCCTGGCGAGCTACCATCGACCCCACCAGGCCCACATCCTCGGCTGACCTCCGCCGCCCCGCCGGCTTCCTTCCGACACCTCCACATCTGCCTTCCGATCGTCATGAGTCTCCCCAGACCACCCATTTTTCCATCGTCGACAAAGACGGCAACGCCGTCGCCAACACCTTCACCCTCAACAACACCTTCGGCTCCGGCGTCACGGTTGGCCCGCTCGGCTTCCTCATGAACGACGAGATGGACGACTTCGCCGCGAAACAGGGCGTCCCCAACATGTACGGCCTCATCCAGGGCCCCGCCAACGCCATCGCCCCCGGCAAACGCCCCCTCTCCGCCATGACGCCAACCCTGGTCCTCGGGCGCCGCCGCCTTTTCCGTCGCCGCCGCCTCCGCCTGGTCCTCGGCACCCCTGGCGGCTCCACCATCATCACCACCGTCGCCAATGACCTCCTCAGCACCCTCGACAACGGCCTCAACATCCAGCAGGCCGCGGACGCCCCCCGCTTCCATCACCAGTTCCTCCCCGACCGCCTTGACCTCGAGCACACCTTTCCCAACGACATCGCCGACCAGCTCGCCGCTCTCGGCTACCCCACCAACCGCCAAATGGCCGCCGACGAACACTCCCCCGGCACCTGGGGCGACAACGAACTCATCGCCGTTGACCCCAAATCCCACGATCTCGAGGGCGGCCACGACACCCGCCGTCCCTTCGGCAAAGCCGCCGGCTACTAAACATCCGGCCCTCCATTCACACCCTGTCATCCCGACCGGAAACCCTGTCATCCCGACCGGAGCGGAGGGACCTGCTTTCCCACCGCCAAACTCACAAAGCACTCAAGCCACATCCGTTCCCCATTTCCGCATCTATTCCTTTAGACACGCGTGAAACCCGCGCACCAACACACCATCAAGCTTTGAAGGGAAACCCACAGATGCCAGTTATGGAAAAGCAGCAAATCGAGAAGTCCGACAAGAAGAAGAGATCCACCACGGCGGCCGGCGCCGCCACCAAGATCGTCGACCGCATGTACCCCAACCGCGTTGCGCTTTCAGACGACATCAAGAAGCAGGTCTGCGAAGTCCTTCAGCAGCCTCTCGCTGAGGCGCTCGACATGTACTCCCAAGCCAAGTTCGCCCATTGGAACGTCAAGGGCGATAACTTCTATCAGCTTCACCTCGTCTTCGATCACGTCGCTGACGTCATCTTCGAGCAGATCGATCCCATCGCAGAGCGCATCACCCAGCTCGGTGGTGTTGCCAACGGAACAGTTCGCCAGTCCGCCTGCTCCTCCACCATCGCGGAGTATCCGGTCGAGACTGTCGCCGGCATGGACCACGTACGCGCCCTCGCTGACTCCCTTGGCCACTACTGCCAGCAGCTCCGTGACGCCTCGGATAAGGTCGACGAGATCGGCGACAAGCCGACCTCCGATTTCTTCAACCAGCTCATCGTCGACGCCGAAGAGCAGCTTTACTTCCTCGAGTCTCACCTCGAGGCCGGCGACGTTCAGTAAGCTGCGCCAGCACCAACAAGAAAAGGGCGACGCTATCGGCGTCGCCCTCTTTCTTGCTCTTGGTCGCGTGACCTCTGCGAAATTTACTCGAAACACCCCTTAACCTCGTCCAAACCCCGCTTAACCTCAGCAGAAATCACACGAAATCGACCTCAATGGCCGCGAAAGTTCTGCGAATACAAGTCGCGCGGCATCCCTTGCGTCCGCGCCTTAGCCCTCATCGCAGACGCCTCGTCCACACTCATCCAGCCGCCCAGCACGACCAGGTAGGGTGCCCGCCCCGACGGCGTAAACACCTCTGGTTTCAACACCGGATGCGCTGCCGCGATCGCCTCGGCCTTCTTCTGCGCCTGTTCCTCCCGGCTAAAGGTGTACGCCACCACCCGCCATTGGCTCCCTGCCGGCCCAGCTCCACGCTCCATTGCCGCCCGTCCATCGCCCGCCGCCGCCGATGGCTTCGTCGACGACGGTGCAACGGGCGCGCTCTCGGCCATCGGCGCGGGTCTTGCTTCCGCCCCAGAAGTCTTTGCTGATGAATCACTTACATGCGTGAAGTGCCAGATCAGACCGACCAGCAGCAGCAGCACCGCGGCCAGCGCGGCCCAGAACATTGTTCGCGACTTCGCGTTCTCCTCCGGCTCAAGCAGGATGCGGTCTTCCGCTTGCGTCCGCCGGGTCGGCACCACCGGCGCTCCGGATAGCGACTCCGCAACCGCCTGCGCCGAGAGTGCCACCCCCGCTCCAGCAACCACCTTCGCAGCCGATACCCCACTCGGCCGCACAGGCACCGTCTTCGGTTCGGCGGCGATCGGCACCGGTGTCTTTCCGTTCCCTCCCCCTGCTCCCGGGCGCACCGTAACTGGCTGCATCGCGGTCTGTTCCCCGTTCCCCCCAACCACGCCCGACCCTGCCGGAGCAGAGGCAACAGTAACCGGCCGCACCACCCCAGCCATCTCCTTCAGCCCCCACGTGCCCGTCATTCCATTGCGAACAAACTCGTCAAATGGCCGCGGCAATCTGGTCTGCCCCACATCACGCCGCTGCGTCAGCGCGTACCCCACCAGCATCGCCAGATCATGCGCGTCACGCCGCTGGAGCGTCGCGCCTGCCGCGCCTTCCGGCGCCTCTCGTACGCAGTCCCCACGCAGCTTCACCGCCTCACCCTTAGCCAGGACGCTCTCCGCTTCCACATGCTCGTGAATCAACCCCTTTGCATGCAATGCTTCGAGCGCAGTCACCACGCTGAACGCCATCTGCCGGGTCTCCTCGGGTGACAGGGGCCTCTCTTTCAGCAGATCCGACAGGTCCGCATCGGTGGCCTCAAGCACGGCATAGACCAGGTGGACACCATCGAGAACCGTCTTATTGCACACCAGGATCTTCACCAGATGCGGTTCATTCATCTCCCGTACGGCATTCCACCGCACCAGGATCTCGTCTTCATCGTTCAACGATTCAATAATCCGGACCGTCGCCGGCCTTCCGTCTTTGTCGCTGGTGGTGAAAAAGGCACTTCGCCCCTTCGGTCCAATCAATCGCTCCAGCCGAAATTGCCCATCAAGCAGCTTGCCTTCGTAGTCGTTCCAAAGTTCCATAATCATCCAGTCCTGGAATAGTTTTAGCCAAGGCGACAAAATGCAGTCCGGCGAGGTGAAGCAGGAGACGCCTCACACCCCAAAGCTCTCCCCGGGCGGGCATCTCGCAACAGATTCATTATCCCCCATCCTTCGGCCAGCGTGTCGACACTAAAGTAAGTACCGCCTCGCTTAAAACACACACCCTTATGGCTTCCCGACAGCAAGCGCGCGATCGATAGCCTCGGCTGCCAGCGGTTCCATGACGGCATACCCTGCGGCATTCGGGTGGACACCGTCCTTCGATGTGCCGGCCCGCATCCCGCCACGCTCATCAACCAACGCTGTGTAGTAGTCCAGGTAGATGGCGTGCCGCTCCGCTGCAAACCCCTTCAACCAGGCGTTCATCTGGCGGATCTTTCCCGCCGGCTGGAGCCCAGGCTTCCACGGATAATCAAATACCGGCAGGATAGAGGCGAGCACCACTTGCTCTCCATTCGCCTGCGCGATTGCCGTCATCGCGCGAAAGTTATCCTCAATCATCTCGGGCGTCTCCGGCCCTGTATTCCCCGCAATATCATTCGTTCCTGCCAGGATCACAACCACGGCCGGCCGGAGCCGCACCACATCTTGCTCGAACCGCACCAGCATCTGCGGCGTCGTCTGCCCGCTGATGCCGCGATTAATGTAGCCCTTCGCCGGAAAAAACGGTCTGCTGCCAGGCTCTCGACCCCAGGCATCCGTGATGGAATCGCCCAGGAACACGACGCGCCGCTCAGCCGCTGAGGGCGAGGAAAGTGCCGCGTTGTCGGCCCGATACCGGCTGAGCTGTGCCCAGTCTTCCATCTGCGCCTGCATGTGAGCCATCTTCTGCTCGGCGGTTTGGGTCTGTGCTACCGCCTGCGATTCCGTACCTGCCTGCATCAAGCTAAAAACCATCAGCGCGGCGAGAAGATTTCCTGAAAAGCGATTCACTCGATCCTCCATTCCCTGCAACGTACGTCATGCTACGCCAGACTGTGGCCCTGGTGTTCTCGCCTCAGCACTCGTGCAGCACGAGCAGCTTGATGTACTTTGGGAAAGATGCGGCCAGGCTTCTCCAGCTACGTCTTTCTGCAACAACGCCTCCGTCCGGCACTTCTTAACGCAATGCATCGCTCGGGTGCTACCGCCATTGAGGTCTTTGCGGCCCGTCACCACTTCGACTACGCCGATCGCACGAGCATCCGGGAGCTGGCAACCTGGTTCCGCGACACGGACGTTCGCCCCTCGTTGCACCAGCCCCTCTACCCAGACGCACAGTGGAGCCGCCACGTCGGGCCAACGCTCGATCTGCTCGATCCGGACAAGTCTCATCGCATCGCCGCGATGGACGAGATCAAACGCGTGCTCGAGACCGCCGAGCAGATCCCCTTCCGCTCCATCACGCTCCACCTCGGCATGAAGGGTGACGCGTGGAGTCCGCGCGCGCTTGAAAACTCGCTCACCGCGATCGAACACCTCAAAGCCTTTGCCGGCCCACTCGGCGTCCAGCTGCTGCTCGAAACCCTGCAGAACGAGGTCACCGCTCCCGAGCGGTTGCTTGAGATCCTCTGCGTTGGACACTTCGATACCGTCGGCATCACCCTTGACGTGGGGCATGCACACTTGACGGACTACAGCAATCCCGGCGCCGGCATCGACGCCGCCTTCGAACTTCTTCGCCCCCGCATCGCCGAACTGCACCTCCACGACAACAATGGAGCCCGCGATGAACATCTGTGGCCGGGCAGCCCCAGCACCGGCATCGATTGGAGCAACGTTCAGCGGCACATCGCGGCTTTGCCGGCCGAGGTCTTCGGCATCCTCGAGATCGCCCATGAACTCGGCGAGACGGCAGAGTCCGTCACCAAACAAGGAGCTACGTTCTTCGATCGTCTGCGTCGTGAGGAAGAGCAGACAGCGGATCGGCAGAGTGGAGAGAACCGGCAGCGCTGACCTGTCTTGCAGCACCGCGTGACACCTCTCGCGAATGGTCGGGAGATCTCCATATAAACTGGTGATCGACCAATGGACACTCCAGGCACTTCCACCGCTCCACTCGCAACCATCGCTTCACTCGCGCAGCATGAAGGCCAGACCGTCATCCTCCGCGGCTGGCTGTATAACCTTCGCTCCTCCGGCAAGCTGCTGTTCCCCACCTTTCGTGACGGAACCGGCACCATCCAGGGCATCGTGCCCAAGGCCGCGGTTCCGGAGCAGGTCTTTAATACGCTCAAAGAGCTGCAGCTTGAGAGCTCCCTGACCGTCACCGGCAAAGTTCGGGCAGACTCCCGCGCGCCCTCCGGCTACGAGCTGGATGTCGAGACGATCGACGTTGTCTCGGCCGTGAGCCCCGAACAGCCGTTCCCCATCAGCCTCAAAGAGCATGGCGTCGACTTCCTCATGGAGCATCGGCACCTCTGGGTGCGCACACCGCGCCAGTCCGCGATCTTGCGTGTCCGCGCCACCATCATGCGGGCCGCGGCAGAGTACTTCGATACCAACGGCTTCATCCGCACCGATCCGCCCATTCTCACACCCAACGCCTGCGAAGGTACCTCCGAGCTCTTCGAGATGGACTACTTCGACAACGACAAAGCCTATCTGACGCAGTCGGGACAGCTCTACATCGAAGCAACGGCGCTTGCCCTCGGCAAGGTCTACTCCTTCGGCCCAACCTTTCGTGCAGAGAAATCAAAGACGCGTCGGCATCTGACGGAGTTTTGGATGGTCGAGCCGGAGATGGCCTATGCCGGTCTGGATGATTTGCTGGAGCTCGCGGAAAAGTTCCTCAGTCACATCGTGGCGCGGGTGCTCGAGTCGCATCGCGCGGACCTGACCGTCATTGGCCGGGATGCCACGAAGCTTGAGGCTGTCAAAGCTCCCTTCCCCCGCATCTCCTACGACGAAGCGCACGCAATGCTCGAAGATGCTTTTAGCAAGGGGTTGATCGAGACGCGGCACAAGGAGGGCGACGACTTCGGCTCGCCTGATGAGACATACATCTCTTCTCAGTTCGATCAGCCCGTGATGGTGCATCGCTATCCGGCGGCCATCAAGGCCTTCTACATGCAACCGGATCCGCTCGATCCTACCAAGGCGCTCTGCGTGGATGTGCTGGCCCCCGAAGGCTACGGCGAGATCATCGGCGGATCGCAACGCGTGGACTCGTACGATCTGCTCCAGTCTCGCATCGAGGAGCACAACCTGCCGCTCGATGCCTTTCAGTGGTACCTCGACCTGCGTCGTTACGGCTCCGTTCCACACGCGGGTTTCGGCATGGGCATTGAACGCGTCGTCGCCTGGATCTGCGGCCTCGATCACGTGCGCGAGACCATCCCTTTCGCCCGCACACTCAACCGGATCTACCCGTAAAACCAGCGGGCGCTGCGACTATCGCATCCGGCGCTCAGCTTACTTCCTGCCAGCCACTTCCACAAGATCGAGCCGCGCTTGGCGAAGCGTCTCAACCGCATCTCCTGTTGGGTAAAACTCCATCGCGATCACCGCGCTGTACTGCAGGCGAGCCAGCGTTCGGTAAATCGCGCCAAAGTTGATCTCGCCCGTGCCCGGCTCGTGCCGTCCGGGAACGTCGGCCACATGAATAAGCCCAACTTGGTCGATGTTCTTCTCCATCTTTTCAATCAGATTTCCTTGGCTTCGCTGCTCGTGATACAGGTCGTACAAGACCTTCAAGTGCGGGTTCGCAACGGCTCGCGTGAGCGCAAACGCCTCGGTAACTCCGTCGAGATAGATCGACGGATTCTCTAGTCGATCTATCGGTTCGATGACGCCGACCATCTGTTCCCGGCGCAGCAGATCCGCCGCCCGCCGCAACGTCTCGATTGACGCCTCGTACTGGTAGCCAGGCGGCAGGCCCTCAATACGCTTGCCGGAGAGCAGAATCACCTGCGGACACCGCAGCCGGTGCGCTATGGGAATCAGGGCTTGCAGCTCTGCTAAGAAGGCCTCCCCCTGCGCTGGATCCGCGAAGCCGGTCTTCATCCCGGCCATCGCATCCACCGCCAGACCAAGCGTGTGCATCTTCGCGAGGATGCGATCGTAGTCCTGCTCGGTCCAGTGCAACCATTCATCCACCAGCTCGATCTTGCGATAGCCAGCCTGCGCTACCACGTCGAGTCGCTGCTCGAAGCTTCTGCCTTCCTTCAGCGTCCACAGCATCACGGAAACTTGCGCCAGCAGCGCGGCATCTGTCGCCTCTGCCTGCGCGCACCATGCGGCTCGCGATCGCGTGAAGCAGAGACCAGCGGCACCGAAACCCGAAAGGCGGCCAAACGCTCGTCGACTCAGCATGGCGTCATCCTACATCCTGCGAGCGCGACCGTGATTCATCTCCCCTATCAGCCACGCATCGCTCGCAGACACTCACCATGTTTCAATAGAAGCAGGACCCCATCATGCCTTTGAACTGCGGAATCGTCGGTCTCCCCAACGTGGGGAAGTCCACCATCTTCAATGCGCTCACCTCTGCCAAGGCACAGGCAGCCAACTACCCGTTCTGCACCATCGATCCAAACACCGGCGTCGTGACCATACCGGATGAACGTCTGGCAAAGATTGCCGCTCTGATCAAGCCAAAAAGCCTCGTGCCAACCACCATGGAGTTCATCGACATTGCCGGCCTGGTCGAAGGCGCCAGCAAGGGAGAAGGCCTGGGCAATCAGTTCCTCGGTCATATTCGAGCAACCGACGCCGTCTGCCACGTCGTGCGCTGCTTTGACGATCCCGAGGTCATCCACGTCGCCGGCGGCGTCAACCCGCTGCACGACATCGGTATCATCAATACCGAACTCCTTCTCGCCGATCTCGACACGGTCGAGAAGCGCAACACCAAAGTGGAGCGTGCCGCTAAGGCATCGAGTGACAGCAAGGTTAAAGCCGAGCACGCCATGCTCGGCAAGCTGCTGGCCGTCCTGAACGCCGGCAAACCCGCCCGCATGGCGGATCTGACGGACGACGAGCGTGTACTCTCGCGCGAGCTCTTCCTCATCACGGCAAAGCCGCAGCTCTACGTCGCAAACGTAGACGAGGCCGGCCTTCTGACGGGCAACGAATACACGGCCGCAGTTGAACAGCGCGCGGCCGAGGAGGGCAGCCAGGTCGTCCGCATCTGCGGCACGCTCGAAAGCGAGATCGCTCAACTCGAGCCGTCCGAACGCGACGAGTTCCTCAAGGACCTGGGTCTCGAAGAGCCGGGCCTGAATCGCCTCATTCACTCCGCCTATCGTCTGCTCGATCTCATCACCTACTTCACCGCGGGCGTCCAGGAGGTCCGCGCCTGGACTATCCGTCGCGGCACAAAAGCACCGGGAGCCGCGGGCGTCATTCACTCCGACTTCGAGAAAGGCTTCATCAAAGCCGATTGCTACGCCTCGGATGATCTGTTCGCGCTCGGCAGCGAGCAGGTCGTCAAGGAGAAAGGTCTGCTGCGATCGGAAGGCAAGGAGTACGTCGTCAAGGATGGCGACATTCTCTTCTTCAAATTCAACGTCTAGCCGCCTTTGCCGAAATCAGATGGACTGGTGACATCGCTGGTTCCATGCGAGCTCCACCGACATTCTCGCCACCACCATGCGGATCAGATAAACGACACTGGAAGAGATATGAAGAAGCACAAGAAACTGCGTGTCGGTGTGCTGTTCGGCGGCCGCTCCGGCGAGCATAAAGTGTCGCTGCTCTCCGCTGTCTCCATCTTGAAAGCTATCGACTCCAAGAAGTACGACGTTGTGCCCATCGGCATCACCAGGCAGGGCCGATGGCTGACCGGAACCAACGCGCAGAACCTGCTTGAAGACGCGACTCCATCGCAAAAAGTGCGGCTTGCTACTGAGGCGAAGAGCCCAGCCGCCGATGGCGTCCCGCGTGCCGACGAGGCGCTTAACCCACTGTCGCTATCGCAGGCAGGAGACTCTTCATTGGCGCTCGATGTCGTCTTTCCGGTCCTGCACGGCACCTTCGGCGAAGACGGAACGATCCAGGGCCTGTTCGAGCTCGCGGACATCGCCTATGTTGGCTCAGGCGTCCTTGGTTCAGCGACAGGAATGGATAAAGCCGCGATGAAGATGCTCTTCGCGTCAGCCGGCCTACCGCAGACACCGTACGTCTCGATCCTTCGTTCCGAGTGGATTGCCGATTCCAAACGAGTGACCCGGCACATCGAAAAACAGCTTGTGTACCCCGTCTTCGTCAAACCCGCTAACCTGGGTTCCTCCGTCGGCATCAGCAAGGTTCACGACCGGGGCGAGCTCCGCGCCGCAATGGATCTCGCCGCGCGCTTCGATCGGAAGCTGGTCATCGAGCAGGGCGTTGGCGGCGCAGGTGCCAAGCCGCGCGAACTAGAAGTTGCAGTGCTCGGCAATGACACGCCAGAGGTCTCGGTCGTCGGTGAAATCGTTCCCGGTGCGGAGTTCTACGACTACAACGCCAAGTACCACTCGGACGCCAGCGTACCAATCATTCCGGCCAAGCTCACGAAGTCCGAAGAGAAGCAGGTCCGCACGATGGCCATCGAGGCCTTCCGGACCTGCGACTGTGCCGGCCTCGCACGTGTGGATTTCCTTATGGAACCCGCAAGCAAGGGCAAAGATGCGCGGAAATCACGCATCTTCCTCAACGAGATCAATACCATGCCCGGCTTCACCTCCATCAGCATGTATCCCAAGCTGTGGGAAGCGAGCGGCGTGCGCTACAAAGAATTAGTCGATCGCTTGATCACCCTCGCTCTCGATCGTCGTCACGAGAAGCAGCAAACCGATTTCAGTCACATAGAACCGCATTCATCGTACTGAGCAGTCGCCCCTGCAAAGCAGCGGCGGCTGACATCGCTCCAGATCACTTACACAGCAAGCATCGAAGGTGTAACATGCCCAGACATGAGTGATCTTTCCCGTCGTGATCTCTGTCAAACACTGTCTGCTACTGGCTTGTTCGCTCTTCTGGGCCGTTCCCTGGCAGCAGCGCAAACTCCCTCATCAGCCCAGCCTGACCTCTCCCACTGCTTGGCGTTCCCCTTCGATGCACTCACTCCGCACCCGAGCGCGACCGGTGCAGGTCGCCCCGTCTTCTCTGGCGTAGTCCCCACCGGGGAACACATCGAACTGCACGAGACCATGCTGCTTCCGGGAGCCATGCCGCATCCTCCACACCAGCATCGTCATGAGGAACTGATCCTCATTCGCGAAGGCACACTGGATTTCCAATACGGCGGCCAGAGTCATACGCTCACACCGGGCGGCGTTGCCTACATCGCCTCGAACGAGATGCATGGCCTCAAGAACATCGGCGCCACGCCGGCCAACTACTTCGTGATCGGCATCGGCCGCGAAGATACCTAGCTGCGCTACAGCACGCGGCTGTGTTTGTAACCTTCAACGGTCAGCGCCGTCAGCAGCTCCGCGACCTGCTCCCGGCCGCGCGTCTCCATCGTAATGTCGATTACCGTATCGCCCAGATTGACGCCGTAGTACGCGCGATTGTGGAGCGTATCCACGATGTTGGCGCGATGACCGGCGATCAGCTTTGTCAGCTCGGCAAGAGCGCCCGGCTTGTCGAGCAGGTGAATGCGAAGCCGGATCAATCGGCCGTCCTGCACCAGACCCCGCTCGATAATGCGGCTCAGCAGCGTGACGTCAATATTTCCACCGCACACCACCACCGCGGTTCGCGCTCCCTCGGGAATCAAGGTTGTCCGACCTTGCAGCAGCGCCGCCAGCGCCACCGCGCCCGCTCCTTCGGCAAGCGTCTTTTCGCGCTCCAGCAGCACCAAAATCGCCGACGCAATCTCGTCTTCGTCGACCGTAACAATCTCATCGACATAGCGATCGACCACGGGGAACGTCACCTCGCCCGCGCGCCGAACGGCTATGCCATCCGCGATCGTCGTCGCCGGGTCGAGCGTTACCGGCCCATGCTGCTCGATCGCCCTCACCATCGAGGGCAGCCGCGCCGTCTGTACCCCAATCACCTTGATCTCCGGCCGCGTCTCTTTGATCGCGCACGCGATCCCGCCAATCAACCCGCCGCCGCCGATCGGCACTACGACCGCCTCCAGCCCCGGCACCTGCTCCATCAGCTCGAGCCCGATCGTTCCCTGTCCGGCCATCACCGCCGCATCGTCAAAGGCATGGATGAAGTTCATTCCTCTGATCTCGCGCAAGCGCATGGCTTCAGCAAATGCTTCGTCGTAGTTCGCTCCGTGCAGCACCACCTCGGCACCAAAGTTCCGAGTCGCCGTCACCTTTACCAGAGGCGTCTGTTGGGGCATCACGATCAGGCTGCGGATTCCACGCTTGGTGGCGTGGTGGGCGACGCCCTGCGCGTGATTGCCCGCACTTGCCGCAATCACGCCGTGCGCGGCCTGCTCCGGCGTCAGTAGCGCAATCCGGTTCAACGCCCCACGCTCTTTGAATGACCCGGTCATCTGCAGATTCTCAAGCTTCAGAAAAACCTTGCGGCCGGTCAGGTCCGAAAGCATCTGCGAGTGCGCGCACGGCGAATAATAGATCGACTCGCGCACACGCTCCCGCGCAGCCTGAACGTCCGCAAGCGTGATCGTGGTCTGCATCGTCTCCGCTCCCATATCGCTCTAGACTAATAGCACTCCACGCACAGACCTCTTCCCAAGCCACCATGTGTACGAAGCCGAGTGGCAACCCAGGCATAATCCCTGGCGATTGCTCTCACCGTTACCCTGGCCACCTTCATGGAAGTCCTCGATACCTCCATCGCCAATCTTGCGCGGCCGGCCTCTATGCTCAGCTACCAGAACGCCTTTTTTGTGCTCTCCTTAACGATCGTCTGCTTGGCGCCGCTTCCCTTTTTCATGCGTCTCCCCAGCAGCCTCAGCCGCCCCTCTCCCGAGAAGATTGCGGCGCACTAGATCCATCGCTACTGCTGGCGACGCCGACCAAAGGCGTTCGCCTCAGCAAATTCTTCCCGCAGCTCCGGCGTCTTCAGATTCTCGCGAAGGTGCGCCACCTTTTGTTCGAGCGCCTGCAACGACCCCGCGATCGCATCGGCGTTGGTATGCGCGATATCTCGCCACATACTGAAGGGACTCGCTCCCAGGCGCGTCATCTCCTGCAGAGCACGTCCTCCAACTTGCATCAGATCGGCGGCAAGCTCGGGCGCCTCTCGCAGTCGCTCCTCCAACATCGCCGCGAGCGCTGTCGAAAGCATCTGCGGCACATGGCTGACCCACGCGCAGATCTCATCATGCCGCGCTGCATCCATGTCGAGCGTGCGCGCACCAAACCGCGTTACCCACGCCGTCCACTCCTCTCCCAACGTCCCTTTCCCCGGAGAAGTGAAGAGCCACATCGCTCCCTGAAACAGCTCCGCATCCGCTATGGCCGCACCGCCGTGCTCCTTGCCCGCCATGGGATGCCCACCCAGAAATTCCACTTTCTCCCGCGCCTCGCCTCTGCCCTCCTGCGGAAATAAACGAGCAGCCGCCCGACTAATCGCGAGCTTCGTGCTTCCAACATCCGTCACCAGAACCTCCCGTTGCAGCGACGGCGCAAGCCGCTCCATCCAGTCCAGGATCCCGAGCACCGGCGTCGCCAGGACGACCACATCACTCGCACTTGCCGCAATCTCCGGGTCGTCTGTCACCTCAGAAAGCGCACCTCGCCCTAGCGCCATCGCGCTCTCCGCCGAACTTTTATCCCAACCTGTAATCTTTCCGCTGAATCCGTTCGCCCGCAGCGCGAGACCAACCGAGGCACCGATCAAACCTGTACCGATAATGGTTACATTCTCGATCACACGCGCTCACCCTTGGTCTCAGTCACAACCTAAGCGATCGTCCGCCCAACCACCGCCGCGATCCCCCGCAGCTTGCCGACAAGCTCCTCCAGCTGCGCCGGATACAAGCTCTGCGCGCCATCGCTCATTGCCTTCTCAGGATTGGGGTGCATCTCCATCAACAAGCCGTCCGCTCCTGCCGCCAGGCTGGCCATGGCCATCGCCGGAACGAACTCGCGAATGCCAACGCCGTGCGACGGATCCCCGAACACCGGCAGATGCGTTAGCTTCTTGAGCACAGGAATTGCCGAGATATCCATGGTGTTCCGCGTGTAGGTCTCAAAGGTCCGCACGCCACGCTCGCAGAGCATCAGGTCGTAGTTGCCGCCCGAAAGAATGTACTCGGCGGAGAGCAGAACCTCTTCAATCGTCGCCGCGATACCGCGCTTCAGCAGCACCGGCTTACGAACATGGCCAAGCTCGCGCAGCAGGTTGAAGTTCTGCATGTTGCGCGCGCCCACTTGGAAGCAGTCGATGTACGGCAGCATCAACTCGATCTGCGAGATCTCCATCACCTCCGTGATCACCAGCAGACCCGTCTCTCTGCCAACCTCCTGCAGCAGCTTCAGGCCATCCAGACCCATGCCCTGGAAGCTGTACGGCGAGCTCCGCGGTTTGAACGCGCCACCACGCAGAAACTGCGCACCCGCCGCCTTCACCTGCTTTGCACTGGTCAGAATCTGTTCGCGCGACTCGACCGAGCACGGTCCGGCCATCAGCACCACCTGATCGCCACCAATCACCACGCCATTGGCAAACTTAATCCGCGTTCCCTCCGGCCGAAAGCTCCGCCCAGCCAGCTTGTACGGCGACGAGATCCGGTACGCATCATGCACGCCCGAGAGCACCTTGAACTCCGCTACCTCAAAGTGATCCGGTGAGCCCACCCCGGCAAGAATCGTCTGCGTCTCCCCCGTGGTGCGGTGCACATTGAAGCCAAGCTCCACCATCCGCTCGATCACCTGCTGTATGTGCTCTTCGCTTGCTGCGTCCTGCATCGCTACGATCATGTCTCTCTTCGCTTTCCTTCGTTGGAGGATCTGTCGTTCGTCCTGGCGTCCCTACTTCGCGTCGCGTCGCTGCAAGGTTCGCATGACGTCAATAATGCGCTCATACACGTGCAGCAGCTCGGCATCGCCCAGCGGCCCGGGGTTCAACGCTCGCACGTTGTTGAAGACCTCTTCCTCACGCCGGGGCTCGTAAACTGGCAGCTCGGCGCCACGCTTCAGCTGGCCGATCGTACTCGCCGCCTCCGCCCGCTGGCTGATCAGGCGAACGATCTGTTCATCCATAGCATCGATCTTTTCCCGCAACGCGGCTATCTGCATCTGTTCGTTCTGTGCCAACTCATCCTCCGTTTGCGGGGCTTCCGCGATGCACGTCGTACGCGCTCCATCATAGCGTTCCTGCCGCCGTCTGCCGTCCTTCGCGCAGCCCGGCCAAAAAGCTTCCGATCGTCTTCGCTACTTCCGACCGCTCGCTCGTCTCGATGAGCGCCACGAGCGCGCTTCCAATCACCGCCGCATCCGCAAACGCCCCGACCGCGCGTACATGTTCCGTGTTCGAGATCCCAAAACCCACCGCAATCGGCGTCGTCGTGTACTGCCGCAGTCGCGTCACCAGCAACTCAGCATCACTCGCCACACTCGTCTGCGTCCCGGTAATTCCCACCCGGGAGACCGCATAGACAAATCCCTGGCTCGCCGAGCAGATCGCCCTTAGCCGCGCATCCGGGCTCGTCGGAGCCGCCAGAAACACCGGCGCCAGCTGATTCGTCCGCATCGCCTCGAGATACTCTCCCGCCTCCTCCACAATCATGTCCGTCAGCAGCACACCATCGGCTCCAGCCTCCGCCGCCCGTGCGCAGAATTCCTGCAAACCCAACCGCACCACGGGGTTCAGATAGCTGAACACCACCAGCCCGGCACTCGGCCGCGCAGCGCGCACCTCCGCTGCCAGCCGAAGAACGTCCACCAACCGAACTCCACGCGCCACCGCTCGCTCACTTGCCCGTTGGATCACCGGTCCATCCGCCAGTGGATCCGAAAAGGGGACGCCGAGCTCTATCACATCTGCCCCGTTGTCGATTGCACTCAGCGCGATCTCCCGCGTCGTCTCGAGATCCGGGTCACCCGCCGTTAGGTACGCCACCAACCCCGGCCTTTCTTTAAACTCGATCGCCATCGCTGTTTGCCCGTCCTTACTTTCCAGTCATTTACGAAGTTCCGCGATTCTCCGCGTGCCCGGTCTCTGTTCCGCCAAGCTTCAACTCCCGCGACAGAATGCCCATGTCCTTGTCACCGCGGCCAGAAAGATTCACCATCAGAACCTCGTCCTTGCGCATCGTCGGCGCCAAGCGAATCGCTTCCGCCACGGCATGCGCACTCTCCAGTGCCGGCACAATGCCCTCCACACGGCTCAGTGTCACTGTCGCTTTCAGCGCATCCTCGTCCGAGCACGACGTGTACGTCGCCCGGCCGGAGTCGTGCAGCATCGCGTGCTCCGGGCCAACACTCGGGTAATCCAGACCCGCACTCACACTATGTGTCAGGCTGATCTGGCCGGCATCATCTTGTAACACATACGAGTACGTTCCCTGCAACACCCCGGGCACACCGCCACCAGCCTTCTGGAATCGCGCCGCGTGCTCCCCTAAGCCACTCCCGCGACCGCCAGCTTCCACCCCGATCAGCCGCACGTTCTCGTCCGGAATGAACTCGTAAAACGCCCCGATGGCATTGGATCCACCGCCCACACATGCGACGATCACCGCCGGCAACCTACCCTCCTGCGCCAGTACCTGCTGCCGTGCCTCCCGCCCAATCACTCGGTGGAAATCGCGCACCATCGTCGGGTATGGATGCGCCCCCAGCGCGCTGCCAAGGATGTAAAACGTCGTGCGTACATTTGTTACCCAGTCGCGCATAGCCTCGTTGATGGCATCCTTCAACGTCGCCGACCCCGCATTCACACCGCGTACCTCGGCTCCGAGCAGTCGCATGCGGTACACATTCAACTCCTGCCGCCGCATGTCCTCCTCGCCCATGTACACCACGCACTCCAGCCCGAGCAGCGCGCATACCGTCGCCGTCGCTACCCCATGTTGGCCCGCACCTGTCTCCGCAATGATCCGTTGCTTGCCCATGCGCCGCGCCAGCAGACCCTGCCCAAGCGCATTGTTGATCTTGTGTGCCCCGGTATGCAGCAGGTCTTCGCGCTTCAGATAAATCTTTGCCCCACCGCATTGCTCGCTGAGCCGCTTGGCAAAGTACAGCGGCGTCGGCCGACCGCAGTAATTGTGCAGCAGATCGCTCAACTCCGCCTGGAACGCCGCGTCCTCCTTCGTCGCTTCGTACGCCTGCTCCAACTCCTCAAGCGCCGCCATCAGGGTCTCCGGCACATATCGCCCGCCATACGCGCCAAACCGCCCCGCCCTCGCCTTCACCGGATCTACAGTCACCGCAGTTACACTCATTGCCTGCTCCTTACTACACCTGCGCCGCACAAAACAAAACCGCAACCTTATAGGTCGCGGCTCGGGTGGATGTCGTCTCAACTGAAGTCTTGAAGCTGTCCGTCAGATGAAGCTACTCCGCCGATGCCGCTACTGATCGCCAGTAGCGGAAGCTAAACCAGAATCGGATGGAGGCAGCTTGCATCTTGGATTCGACTTTACACGGGATGCTGTTGGGGAGCAACCGGGCGCACCGCAGGTTAGACGAGATCGTCAGGAGAGCGATTGCCTCTCAAGCCTGAAGCTCCCGCGATCAAGAGAGGTCACTGTTCAGGCCGATTAACGGCATACTCTTAACTCAAGTAGAGGCAGGATCGTATGGGATTCCCTTGTCCACGTTGCGGCGACCGCTACACCCAGAGCCTTCCAATGGTGTACGGGACTGGCACGACGATCAGAAACTGGCGATCTCGGAGTGGCTACAGCGGATCGACTACGTCGCAGAGCATCGTCGGAAGTCTGGCCAATCCGCCAGTCAAGAGATCCATCGTAAGGCCTCTCTTGTGGTTGCTGCTCGTGTGGTTCTTCTTCGGCTGGGCCTTCGCCTTGCAATTTGAGAGGCTTTCAATCAACAACCCCGGTCGTGGACCAGCTCCCATCGTCGATGGACCCAAGGCACAGCGTCATAGGAGAAGCGCTCCGGTCAACCCATCGCCGGTACTTCCGAAAGAGCAAAAGGAGCACAGCGATGAGGGGCTGCTGGCGATTACGCTCATGGGTGCCGGGCTTAGCGCACTCTTCCTCTGGCGCTTCGTCCGCGCGCTTCGATTCAATCGTTCAGCATATCCACAGCTGTTTCAAAGTTGGCAGCTCTCCTTCCTGTGTAGAGGTTGCGGTGCCGTGTTCTACCCGCCCGATGCTCATACTGTTATGCTGGCTCGGTAATTCCTCTAGATCTTCTGCACCCGCTGCACGTCCCGTACGCCTGCCACTCGCCTCAGCCCCTGGGTCAGCTTATTCAGCTGCCGTAAATCCGTGATCTCGATGACAAAGTCGACGACCGCACTTCCATCGGCGGCCACCTTTGAGTCCACACTCCGGATGTTTGTCCCCTCATCCGAGATGATCGCCGTAAACTCTTTCAGCATTCCGGCCCGGTCATCGCAGATCATCATCAGCTTGACCGGGTAAGTCTGCGCCTTGTTTACGCCGCTCTCGGTCGGCGCCTCCGACCACTCCACCTGGATCCGGCGATCGCTCTCATACAGCAGGTTCTGCACGTTCGGGCAGCTCCGCGCATGCACCGCCACCCCCTTGCCACGCGTCACGTAGCCCACAATCTCCTCCCCCCGAATCGGGTTACAACACCGCGCTCGGTACACCAGCAGATCGTCCTGCCCCTCCACCTGCAGCGAGTCCGACCCGCGTCCGAAGAAGACTCGCTTGACCGCATCGGACATCTGCCCGATCGCGTTGCCGACCACGCTTTCACTCGTCGGTGCCTCCCCCTGCGCCGTCGACCCCGGATCTAGCTTGTTCAGCGCCTGCCGCGCCGAATATTTGCCAAATCCAATCGCCGCCAACAACTCCGGCTGCCCACCCAGGCCGTACTCATTGGCAACCCGCTCATAGTCCGCATCCGAGAACTTCGAAAGCGCCACCTTGAACTTGCGCGCTTCACGCTCCAGCAGCTTCCGCCCGATCTCGATCGCCCGCTCACGCTGGTGCTCGTTCAACCAGTGCTTGATCTTGTTCCGTGCGCGCGAGCTCTTTGTAAACGAGAGCCAATCACGGCTCGGCGCGTGACCGGTCTGCGTCATCACCTCAACGATGTCGCCATTGCGCAGGCGCGTCCGCAACGGCACAATCCGCCCATTTACCTTCGCGCCGGTGGTGGTATTCCCCACCTCCGTGTGGATCGCGTACGCGAAGTCGATCGGGCTCGCGTCCTTTGGCAGCACCACCACCTTGCCCTTCGGTGTAAAGGTGTACACCTCCTCCGGATACAGATCGATCTTAAGCGTCGACATGAACTCATTCGGATCGCTCATCTCGCGCTGCCACTCGACCAGCTGCCGCACCCACGCCAGCCGCTGTTCGTCCTTGGCCGTCACGTTGTCCGACGCCTTATACTTCCAGTGCGCCGCGATTCCCTCTTCGGCCACCCGATGCATGTCTTCCGTGCGGATCTGCACCTCGAACTGGTGGCCGCCCTCCGCAATCAGCGTCGTGTGCAACGACTGGTACAAGTTCGGTCGCGGCATCGCAATGAAGTCCTTAATCCGCCCCGGCACCGGCCGCCAGATCGAGTGCAGCAAACCCAGCACCGCATAGCAATCCTGCACACTCTCACAGATCACCCGCACGGCCAGCAGGTCATAGACTTGATCGACCGGAATGCCCTGACTCTCCAACTTTTGCTGGATCGAATACAACCGCTTGATCCGCGATTCCACCCGCCCGGAGATCCCGTGCTCACGCAGCTTTTCCTCCATCTGCGCGACGACTGTCTCCAGAAAGCGTTCGTTCTCGCCCCGCAGCGCATCGACCTCGTTCGACACACGCTCATACGCATACGGATCCGTATAGCGGAACGCCAGGTCCTCGAGCTCGCCCCGCAGCTTGCCCATACCCAGCCGGTGCGCCAGCGGCGCATAGATATCCAACGTCTCCCGCGCAATCTTCTGCTGCTTCTCCGGCTTCAGGTGCTCGAGCGTTCGCATGTTGTGCAGCCGATCCGCCAGCTTGATGATCACCACGCGAATGTCCGTCACCATCGCCAGCAGCATCTTGCGGATGTTCTCTGCCTGGTGGTCCTCGCGATTGGCAAACTTGATCTTATCGAGCTTCGTCACGCCCTCGACAATATGCGCCACCTGCTCGTTGAATCTCTTCGCTATCTCAACCGAGGTGACATCCGTGTCTTCAACCGCATCATGCAGCAGACCGCCTGCAATCGCCGTCGAGTCCATCTTCAGCTCCGCCAGCACATGCGCCACCTCAAGCGGATGAATGATGTACGGCTCGCCACTCGCCCGCAGCTGTCCCTCATGCTGTTGCTTACAGAAATCCCATGCCCGCCGAATCAGATCCAGATCATCGCTCGGTCGATTCTCGTGAACGATCCGCAGTACCTCGTCGAAATACGCCTCGATCGAAACCACGTCCGATCCTGGACTCACACCCGCCTTGGCCCCCGACACTCTCCGTGGCCCGCTCGCCTCTACCTGCGTTCCGTCAGCTGCGGTACCTGGAGACGCCAACACCCCAACCGGCTCCGCCAGCACAACAGCCCCGCCGCTCGAAGTCGCCGTGACGTCGCCAACCGAATCAGCCGAAAGCGATTCACCCTCGCTCGGCATTGCCGCCTCCAACTCCAACCCACGATCGCTCACCTCACCCAGCACAGATTGCGTCCGCAGACGCGGATCGGCGATCGGAAAAGGTGGGTCAACGCTCGGCATGGTTCATTATAAGGGGCTTCTTTGAAGCGGGGTCGCTGCTCACAAACGCGCTTTCGCCTCTCCTGAAGCCCCGCCACCCTCAGCTGCGTCACATCGCTGTGATCCCCCTGCTCATCTCGCACCATCGCCTCCTGTCCTGTCTGTGTCTGCTCGCGAGCGTTCCTGTCCTCGCCAAACGGCCCATCCCGCCCACGCCATCCGACGCCATCCGGCCAAAGGTCGTGGCTTACTTCGGACAGTGGGGCGTTTACGATCACTTCTTCGTGAAAAACCTCGTCACCGGCGGAGCCGCCCAGCACCTCGATCAACTCAACTACGCGCAGGGCTTCGTCACCGGCGGCCACTGCTCCGTCGCCGACCCCAACGCTGACCTCAATATGGCCTTCAGCGCCGCCGACAGTGTGACCGGCGTGGCCGACAACCCGGCCCATCCCTTTCGCGGCAATCTTCACCAGCTCGCCGATCTCAAGCGCCGCTATCCCAAGCTCAGAATCCTTCTCTCGCTGGAGGGCCAGGCCCGCGACTTCGCCGCCGACGCCCAGCCCGCCGCCCGCGAAGCCTTCGTCCGTTCGTGTGTCAATCTCTTCGTTCGCGGCCATCTCGCACCAGGAGTCGAGGCACCTCGCCTCTTCGACGGCATCGACGTCGATTGGGAGTACCCGCACGGCGACGACGCTGCCAACTTTGTCGCTCTCCTCACCGATCTGCGCCGCGAGATGAACGCCGTCCGTCCCGGCCTCCTGCTCACCATCGCCGCCGGTCCCTCGCCCCGCATGTACTCGGGCGTCGACCTCCCCGCCGTCGACCGCCTCGTCGATCAGGTCGGTCTCATGAACTACGACTACAACGGCCCCTGGAACCAGCACACCGGCTTTCTCGCGCCGCTTTACACCGAAGATGGCAGGGGCGGCAGCGTCGATCGCAGCATCCACGAGTGGGAGGCCGCCGGCATTCCCGGGGGCAAGCTCCTGCTTGGCATCCCCTTCTACGGCTACGGCTGGCAAGGCGTCGCCACGGCCGAAAACGGCTTCTGGCAGGCCGGTCACCCCATTCGCGGCGACCGCCCCTATCCCTTCTTCCGCGATCTCATGACGCCCGAAACTACCCACACCAACGGCATATCCCAGACACCACCCGGCTCCGAGAGTGCGGCGGCACCTGCCATCCCACTCCACACCGCGGCCTCACCCAAGGCAGCCCGGCCCTTCATCCTTTATCGCGATCCCCACTCCAAGGCGCCGTGGCTCTTCGACGGCAGTACCTTCTGGACCTACGAAGATCCCACCTCCACCCGCACCAAGGCACGCTTCGCCCGCGACGAACATCTCGGCGGCATCATGGCCTGGGAACTCAGCGAAGACTCCGCCGACAGCGCCCTTCTCCACGCAGCCTTCCTCGGCCTCTATGGCCGCTAAGCTCCAGTTGATCGCTATGCTTAACGAAACAGAAAGGAATTGGTCGGGACGACTAGATTCGAACTAGCGACCTCACCCACCCCAAGGGTGCGCTCTACCAGGCTGAGCCACGTCCCGACATCTTGCCCTTAATCCAGGCGGATCAAGGCGGGGTAACAACACTCTGAAGTGTACATGAGTCCAGGCCTCCGCTCTATCCACAGCGCCACCCTTCCCCCTAGGATGTCGGCGCCACATACTCCTTCGGCAGCTCCCCACCTTCGCCGAAGAAGAAGTCGTTCATCTGCTCCACCAGGAACTCTTGCGCCTCGCGCGTCCACGGCTGCAACCGATACTCATTCAGCAGCATCTTCTGCCGCTCCACCCACTCGTCCCATGCCTTCTTCGACACATTCTTGTAGATCTTCTGTCCGAAGTCCGAATCGAACGGCGGCTCGTCGAGCCCCTCCATCTCCTGCTTGTATTTCATATCAAAAACCATGTGCGCCATCAGATATATGCTCCCTGACACCATCATACGGGCACCTCGACGGCAGACAAACAGGCGTGCTTCGTCCGTCTGCATCTAATCGTTGCGGAGGAACACATGGCAGAAAACATCGATCTTGAAAAGGTCAAAGCAACCCTCGGCAAACTCGTTGACGTCCTGCGTGACAGTCACCAGGGCTTCATGGAGCTCGAAAAGAACCTGCAGGATCCCGCAGCTCGCACCTTCTTCCTCAAGGAAACGCAGGAACGTGCCAACTTCTCCGGCGAACTCGAAAATGAACTGCGTCGGCTTGGCGTCAAAGACGTCCACCAGAGCGGCATGATCTCCGGCAAAGTCCATCGCACCTGGGGTGAACTTAAAGCCAAGCTCGGCGGTGGTGATCACACCCTGCTCGCCACGGCCGAACAGGGCGAAGACGTCACCAAAAAAGCCTATGCCGAAGCTCTCGAAGAGCATCTTCCCGGCGATGTCCGCGATCTGCTTACCCGGCAACAAACCTCTATCCTCGCCTCACACGACAAGGTCAAAGCCCTTCGCGACAGCAAGGCTTCTTAGCGAAACGCGGGCAGCAGATCCTTTCTGCTCCCGCGCCTCACTCCCAGTACCGCTCAATTTTTCATTGTTGTTCTGTAGGATATGCTGCTTTACTTGGTTGTCATCCGTAAACATCTGCTGCTTACTTGGTTGTCATCCCGTAAGGATCTGCTCTTGCGGTCCCGGATGAATCTACCCTCACTCCTTGCCTTTACTTCTCGCTGACCTACAGCGAAGCCGCCCTTACCCGCGCCTTTTCACCTTCGCCTTTCCGTTCCGTACCCGCTTCTTCGCCTTTCCCTTCCTCGCCTTCCCACTCCGATCCGGGCTTCCTCCCGCCTCATCTCCGGAACCCCGAACCTTCCGCCGTCGCAGCGAACCCGCTGCCGGCGCTACCTCCGCCTGCTGCCCGGCCTTCACCTCCAGCAGAGCAAACTGCAACCGTCGCTGCTGCCGGTCGATCCGGTCCAGCAGCACCCGTACCTTCATTCCCATCCGGAACACACGCCCACTTCGCTGCCCCACAATGGCCCGGTCCGTGTCACGAAATACGTATCGATCGTCATCACGATAGTCCTTCGCACCAAATCCACCCAGCGTTGCAATCGGCACCAGACCCTCGATAAACAACTCTTCCAACTCCACAAAGAAGCCGTACTTGGTGCACGAAAGCACAATCGCGTCGAACTCTTCGCCCACGCGATCCTGCATGAACTTCAGCTTCTTCCACTCGATCAGCTCGCGCTCCGCATCATCGGCACGTCGCTCCGCCTGGCTCGACTCCACCGCAATCGCCTCCAGCTCCGCCCGCGGCATCGGCCCCGCATCGTCCTCCACCTTCTTCTTCGCAGACTCAGCCGCGTGCCGCCTGCCTTCCTTCGCGTCCAGCTCCCGCTGCCACGGCTGCACATCGCTCGAAAGGATCGGTCCTCCCTGGGGGTCCGCACCCTCCTCGAGCAGCGCCCGTAACAGCCGGTGCACAATCAGATCTGGATATCGCCGAATCGGCGATGTAAAGTGCGTGTAGCTCGGGCTCGCCAGTGCAAAGTGGCCTTCATTCTTTTCTGCGTACCGCGCCTGCTTCAAACTCCGCAGCATCAGATACGCCAGGATTCGCTCCTCCGGCGTCCCTGCAATCTTCGCCGTCAGCCGCTGATACATCTGCGGCGTCACCGGAATGCGGTCTGCCACCTCATGCACCGTCGCTCCCTGCGCGCGTCCGCCACCACTGAAACCTCGCTTCACATCGCGCCGGTCGCTCTTCATCGTCAGCTTCTTCACCGGCAGGTTGCCGATCCCCAACGTATAGCCAAACCCCGCCGCCGTCTCTTCGAAGTCCACGATTCGCTTCGGATCCGGCATCTCGTGAATGCGGTATACGCCCGGCACCTCTTGGCTCTCAATCCATGTCGCGACACACTCGTTCGCCGACAGCATGAACTCTTCTATGAGTCTGTGCGACCATCCCCGCTCCGACCGCACAATCGCCTTCATGTCACCTTGCGGATCAAATTGCACCACCGGCTCCGGCAAATCGAAGTCAATCGACCCGCGCCGCTTCCGTTTCGCATTCAGCTTCAGCGCCAGGGCATACATCCGTTCGAACTCCGGCACCAGCTCACTGAACTCCAGCCGCGTCTCCTTATCCGCATCCGTCGTGTCATCCAGAATCCCCTGCACCTGCGTGTACGTCATCCGCCGCGCACTGCGGATGATCCCCTCGCCAACTTCGTAGCCAACAATCTCGCCGCGCCCGTCGACCTCCATGACGCAGCTCAGCACAAAGCGATCCTCATCAGGCCGCAGCGAGCACATCCCACTCGAAAGCGCCGGCGGCAGCATCGGCACCGCACGATCCGGAAAATAGACACTCGTCCCTCGTAGCCGAGCCTCGAGATCAAGCGCCGTCTCCGGCCACACATAGTGGCTCACATCCGCAATATGCACCTGCAGCTCGTGGTTCCCGTTCGGCAGTTCACGCACCAGCACCGCATCGTCAAAGTCCCGCGCCGTCTCGCCATCAATGGTTACAATTGGCAACCCGCGAAAGTCTGTTCTCCGCGCGACTTCTTCCGGGTTCGCCGCCGCAACCGTCTCCTCCGCACTCGCCGCCGCAGCTGCCAGCACGTTCGCCGGAAACACATGCGGCAGATGGTGTTTGCGGATCACAATCTCGACATCAACGCCAAACGCATCCGGCGGCCCCAGCACCTCGATCACACGCCCTCTCGCTGGCCGTCCAGGTTGCGGAAACTCCGTAATCTCGACATCAACGGCCATGCCTTCGAGTGGCTGAAATGCGTCCTCCGGAACCCACGCCGCCCGGGCCGCGCGCACCTCATCGCCCAGCACGCGATCTGCCGGCTCCTCCCGCGCCACCACTTCCTCAGCACCCTCCGGAATCAGCAACAGCGCGCCCATCCGCTCATCGAGCGGTGTCACATAATTTCCCTTCACCAGCGCGCCGCCCACCCACTCACTCTCTCGTCGCCGCCGCGAATCCCCCCGCCCACGCGCATAGTGAAAGATGCCCACCACCGTCGGATTTCGCCGCGTTAACACCCGCATCACGCGGCCGGATGGTCGCCCATCCCGGCCCCGCGGCGCCTCGTCTACTAGCACCTCGTCGCCCTGCATCGCACCATTTAGTTCGCTCGGGGGAATGAACAGATCATCCTCGCGGCTGGAGCTTCCATTCGGCCGCACAAACCCGTATCCATCCCGATGTAGATCCAGCCGACCCGCCACCAGCGAGTCCCGCGTTGCGCGCAACCCTGCCGCAGCTCCCCGTTCCGCCAACTCCGCTCGCGACACCCGCGCCGTTCGCTCCGGCGTCGCCGCCGGTAGCGCCCACAGCTCCTCTTCGACCTTCACCAGCTCGCCACGCGCCGTAATCCGCGTCAGCTGCTCCAACAGAAGGCGCCGCTCGCGCCCGCCACCCAGCCCAAGCTCGCGTACCAGCTGCTTGTACCCGGCCCTTTGTCCTGCCGATCGCGTCACCCTGCTGATCAGCTCGCGATCCGTCCGTGGAGATGGTGTCTTGCCCATAAACTCAGAATACGCGTGCTGCCGGCCTGCTTTGCCGTAGCCCGAACATCTCAGTGCAGCGTCTTTGAAGCCACCGCCGCCTGCTCGAGCGTTGCCCGGCCTGGCACCTGCGTAAAGTCACTCAGGATTTCATCCTGCTGCTGCCCAATCTGTTTAAACATCATTGCCTTGCCATCAATGTGCACATGCGTCTCGACGATCTGCCACAGCCCCGGCTTGATCTCCCGTCGCTCCACCCGAAACGTCCCGCCCTCTCTCAGGCGTCCCAGCAGGCCGTAGCCGATCATCACATCCTGCGTCAGCCGGCCGCTCAACGTCTTCATCCGGTGCTGTCGGCGGTCCAGCACCACCTCGCCCGCCATCGTGCTCAGCACCCGGGCCTGCATGTTACCCGGCCGGAAATCGGGCCTCGGCGAAAACGCCAGAGTGTCCTCGTTCTCTGAAACCTTTGTCACCTTCCACGCGAACGCTTCCGGCAACATTGCCAGCAACTGCCGCGCGCTCTCGTCATCCGACGCCCCATCCTTGCGCTGCTTAGCCAGCCTCGACGGATCATGCACAAACTGTTGCACGCGCTCCTCCTCAGCTTGTGCCTCCTCCAGAGAAAGCGGATGTCCGTTGCGTTCGATCAGTCGCTTTACCGAGCCCGCGTCCGTCTCCACAACGATCGAAACCGTTCCCTTCTCCCGCTCCTCATCGCGATACCGCCATCGCGATCGATCGTGATCGTTCGCCGCCAGCTCCGTCTGCACCGCCTGCTGGATCAACCCCCGCGCATCCTGCGCCCGCAACCCAGCCGGCAACAGCAGCAGAGTCACTCCAATCAACCCCAGCCTAAACGTCTGCCGCAATCGTCCCGCCTCATCTCTTAGACGTACGAGTCTGAGCCTCTGGCAGCAAATCCATGCGCTCACAGCCACTGCACACGCACAGCTCGCTTTCCCAGACGCAACATGGGCCCATGTTGCACGCGATCCCACCTTTCAACCCTCCCGCCGAACTTAACTCCATCGATGCTTACCGCGTTTTCAGCAATCTTCTTCCGTGCTTCCGTCATGGATCCGGCTAAGCCAGCCAACTGAAGGAGTCTCCCAATTCTGATCATTCTGGTGGGCGGTTCGCTACCCGGAATCTCAGCCTGCTCATACTCATCTAGCTCGGGCTGATTCGAGTGGACTTCCACCACCGGCACATCCTCGTTCACCGCCCGTTCCTGGAATTGCTTCGCCCATCCCTCCGCCGCGCGCTCCGCCGCCTGCGCCCCGTGGAAGTCCGCCGTAATCAGGCGCGCCAGATCTTTCTTCACCTGCATCGGGTGCGAGGCTCCGGCCGTCACCGACGCCTGCATGGCGTCGATCTCTGCCGTCCGCAGATCCGTCAGCAGCGTCCAGTACCGCCACATCAGCTCGTCCGAAATGCTCATCAGCTTGCCATACATCTCCGGCGGCGGCTCCTGAATGCCGATCGCATTTCCCAGCGACTTCGACATCTTCTGCACGCCATCCAGACCCTCCAGAATCGGCACCATCAAAATGCTTTGCGGCCGCTGCCCGGCATCCCGCTGCAGATCGCGCCCTTGCATCAGGTTGAACTTCTGATCCGTCCCACCCAGCTCCACATCGCATTCGAGCATCACTGAGTCATAGCCCTGCACCATGGGGTACAGCAGTTCATGTACGCTGATCGGCTGCTCCTCCTGGAAGCGCTTATGGAAGGACTCGCGTTCCAGCATCTGCGACACCGTGAACTTCGCTGCCAGCCGAATCATTCCCTCGAAGCCCAGCCCATTCAGCCACTCGGAGTTGTACCGAACCTCCGTCCGCTCCGGATCCAGAATCTTGAACACCTGCTCCTTATACGTCGCCGCGTTCGCCTCAATGCCTTCGCGCGTCATCGCCGGCCGCGTCTGGCTCTTGCCCGTCGGATCCCCGATCAGCGCCGTAGCATCGCCAATCAGAAAGATCACCATGTGCCCCAGATCCTGAAAGTGCTTCAGCTTCCGGATCAGCACTGTGTGCCCGAGGTGCAGGTCCGGCGCCGTCGGATCGAACCCCGCTTTGACTCGCAGCGGCACACCCGTCTTCACAGACTCGGCCAGCCGCTCCCGCAGCGCCTCCATCGGCAGAATCTCCGCCACACCCTTGCTGATCAGGTCCCACTGCTCTTCTACCGAAGCAAACCGCATCGTCGTCATCGTCTATTTCTATTTCAGTATAAAGATCGGCACACGCCGCGTTTTCTTGAGCGCACACACGGCTGATCAAGAGTCACCTCCGCGGACGCCCCCCAGCCTCTACACTCACAGTCGTGACGCTTCCACCCCTCGACATCCGCCCGGGTCGCTCCCCGCACTACCCGGCTGGCCCTCCCTTCCTTCCACGCATCCTCTCGGGTGAAGCCTTCCGCTCCACCTCCGCCGATCTCATGCTCTCCTCCGCGCAGACCTATGGCGATCTCGTCTACTACCGCGCCTTCGGCCGCCACATCTATCAACTCAATCACCCCGATCTCATCCGCGACTTCCTCACCACAGACGCTCCGCATCATCACCGCAACCTTGTCATGCAGCGCGCTCGCACCGTTCTCGGCAACGGCCTGCTCACCAGTGAAGAACCGCTGCACATGCGGCAGCGCCGTCTGGCTCAACCCGCCTTCCATCGCGATCGCATCGCCGGATACGGCATCGTCATCTCTGACACCGCCGCCCGCATGTGCGCCAAGTGGCACACCGGCACTACCCGCAACCTCCACGCCGATATGCTCGAGCTCGCCCTTCGCATCGTCGGGAAATGCCTCTTCGATCTCGATCACCTCGACAACATCGAGGCCGTCGCCGCCGCCGTCGATAGCTTCATGGGCTTCCTCCCGCTCGCGTTTCTTCCCTTTTCGCATGCCATTCAGCGCCTTCCCATCCCCTCCATGCGCCGCCTCCAGCGCGGCAAGCTTCACCTCGACACCCTCATCACCCGCATGATCGCCACCCGCCGCGCCGACCCGCCCGGCACCCCCGATCGCGGCGATCTCCTCTCCATGCTGCTCGCCGCCACTGACCCCGAAGACGCCACCGCCGCCTCAAACAAAATGACCGACCAGCAAATCCACGACGAGTGCGTCACCATCCTGCTCGCCGGTCATGAGACCACCGCCAACGCCCTTTCCTTCGCCCTTTATCTGCTCGCCACCCACCCCGAAGCCCAGGAGCAACTTCACGACGAAGCCATCGCCGTTCTCGGCCCCGACCGCAACCCCACAGCCGCCGACTACCCCCAGCTTCCCTTCGCCACACAGGTCTTCGCAGAAGACATGCGCCTCTATCCGCCCGTCTGGGTCACCGCCCGTACCTGCATCTCGTCCTACCGCATCGCCGGCTACCAGATCCCCGTCGGCGCCGCCCTCCTCGCCCCACAGTTCGCCGTCCATCGCGACCCGCGCTTCTTTCCCGACCCCACCCGCTTCGACCCCTCCCGTTTCACCCCTGATCGCAAAGCCGAGCTCCCTCGCTACGCTTTCTTCCCCTTCGCCGGTGGCGGCCGTCAATGCATTGCCGAAGGTCTCGCCTGGATGGAAGGCACCCTCACCCTCGCCACCATCGCCCGCTCCTGGTGCCTCAGGTCGCCACCAAACGCCCCAGCCAAACTCGACATCAACCCCGCCATCAGCCTCCGCCCTCGCCACGGCCTGCCGATCCACCTCGACCGCCGCACCGCCTGATTCACTGCATCCAAGCACAAAGCCTGAGGAGTCGCACATGACCTTCGTCCCGAACGAGAGCCGCTACCAGACCACTCACTTCCGCCGCTGCGGCCAGTCCGGCATCGTCCTCCCGTCCGTCTCACTCGGCCTCTGGCAAAACTTCGGTGGCGTAGACGTCTTCGAAACCTGCCGCGCCATCCTTCGACGCGCCTTCGATCGCGGCGTCACTCACTTCGACCTCGCCAACAACTATGGCCCACCCTTCGGTTCCTCCGAAGAGATCTTCGGCGAGATCCTCCGCAAAGACTTCCGCCCGTACCGTGACGAACTCCTCATCTCCACCAAAGCCGGCTGGGACATGTGGCCCGGCCCCTACGGCGTCGGCGGCTCGCGCAAGTACCTCCTCGCCTCGCTCGATCAGAGCCTCCATCGCCTGGGCGTCGATTACGTCGACATCTTCTACTCGCACCGTCCAACCCTCGATGTCCCGCTCGAAGAGACCATGGGCGCCCTCGCTCAGGCCGTCCGCCAGGGCAAAGCTCTCTATGTCGGGATCTCCTCCTACAGTCCCGAGCGAACGCGGGAAGCAGCCGCCATCCTCAAAAGCGAAGGCGTCAAACTCCTCATTCACCAGCCCTCGTACTCTATGCTCAATCGCTGGATTGAAGACAGCCTCCTCGCCACACTCGCTGATCTCGGCGTCGGCTGCATCGCCTTCTCACCGCTCGCCCAGGGTCTGCTCACGAACAAGTACCTGCACGGCGTCCCCGCAGGCACCCGCGCCGGTGATAACACCTCCGGCTCCTTCTCCAAAGACCTCCTCTCAGAAGACAACCTCAATCACGTCCGCGCCCTCAACGACATCGCCGCTTCCCGCAGTCAAACCCTCGCCCAGATGGCCATCGCCTGGGTTCTCCGCGACCCCCGCGTCACCTCCGCCCTTATCGGCGCCCGCACCGTCGAGCAGCTCGATAACTCCCTTGACGCCGTCAAGAACCTCACCTTCTCGGACGGGGATCTCAAAGCCATTGACGAGCACGCCACCGACGGTAAACTCGATCTCTGGAAGGGTGCCCGCGAAGGCACCGAGTAGCCCGACGCATGCCCGACCGCAAACCGAAGCCGCAACCCACCTCCGCCGATCACCCCGATAAAACCTGCGCTACCTGTGGCCGTACCATCACGTGGCGTAAGAAGTGGGAGCGCGACTGGAATCAGGTAAAGTTCTGCTCCGATACTTGTCGCTCCCACAAGCCCCCGGCCCAGGACAAACTCCTCGAACAGACCATCCTCGCTCTTCTCCATCAGCGAGCCCGCAACAAAACCATCTGCCCTTCCGAAGCCGCACGCGCCGTTGCCGCGGCAACCCATCCCGACGCCCCAGAGGAGCCGCATCTCTGGCAGCTCCTGATGGAACCCGCCCGCGCCGCCGCCCGCCGCCTCGTCGCCGCAGGCACCATCGTCATCACGCAACACGGGGAGATCATCGATCCCTCCACTGCAAAAGGTCCAATCCGTTTACGACTCCGCTAAAGCAGGAAATATGCACCGACTCTGAGACGGCAAACCCGGCCGGCAGCACCTCTTACACTCCATGACCACTGCCAGGAAGTCCGCGTCCAGCGAATCCGCCGCGAAAAAGACATCAGCGAAGAAGTCCCCCGCAAAAAAAGCGCTTGCAAAGAAGGCTGCTGCAAAGAAGTCGCCGCCCAGGGGAACCACCAAATCCGCAAACACCAAGACCGCCGCCTTGCGCCACCACATCACCGGTGCCGACACAAAAAAGACCCCCGGCGAGCCATCCGCTAAAAAGGATGCCACCGGCAAAAAAGACTCGAGCGCCAACGCCTGCTGGCCCGGCTTTGAACTCACCCCCGGCAAAAAACAGGGCGAAAAAGGCAGCTGCAAACCCAAAAAGACCCAGACCCCCGCTGAGAAAAAGGGAGACCAGAAGGCAGCCGCCGCTTCCAAGCTAAGCGGTCAAAGAAAGTAGCACTTCCCTCAGGCGGCCGCTCTACACTCACAGGCATGGACGTCTCTTCCGCCCGTACGTTCCTCCGCTCGCTTCCGCATGTCGTCGAAACCGTCCAGTTCGGCGACAATCTCGTCTTTTGGGTCGGCGACAAAGCCATCGGCGGCAAGATGTTCGCCGTAGTCGCCCTCGATCCGGACCTCCACGCCAGCAAGCCCGTCTGCTCTTTTCTCGCCGGGGTTGAATCCTTCGCCGAGATGCTCGAGACAGAAGGCGTCATCCCCGCACCCTACCTCGCGCGCGTGCATTAGGTCGCCGCGACCGAGTGGTCCACCTTCAACGCCCGGTCCTGGCAGCAGTACCTTGGCCGCGCTCACGCCCTCACCCTCCGAAAACTCCCACAGGGCGCGATCGCCGTCCTTGCTCTCCCACCGCCCAGGCTAGACGAGCCATCGAAGATCGCCGGGATCTGCTCAATCAACGAACGTCTGCAAAACGTGTCCGCCTCTCGGCAGCGAGATCATCTCCCAAAAAGTCGGGCACCTAGCTCACCTCGGGCGCGGCATCCAGGAGTCCACGGAAGCTTCGCCGATACGCCCAGATCAGAAAGACCTCGAGCACCGTCACCATCAGTCCCGGCACGACGCCCGTTCCTCCCAGCAGCAGAAAATGGAACAGCAGGATGTTCACGATCACCGGTGCTAGCAGCGCCAGCCCCAGCGGAACATACCGCCCCACCAGCAGCAGAAGTCCACCTACCAGCTGCACCACCCCCACAAACGTCATCCATTTGCTCCGGTCCATGATCTCGCTCAGCTGCCCAGCATCTCCCGTCGGCATAGGCGCGTGCAGGAAGTGCAGAATCAGATTCGCCCCAAAGATCACAAACACCAGTCCCAGCAAAATCCGGGCCACTAAAACCACTTTCTTCATCCCACACCTCCGGTTGTCTCTCCAGTACGCCGCATCCACGCGTAGCTCATAGCGGGCCTAGTACAGACACGAGCGACGGTATCACGCCGCCCGGCCTTGCATCACCCCTCCATCTCACCTAGCCTCACCTTTATGCCCCAGCCGCCGCCCTCGGTCGCCTCTCTGCCATTCCTCTCGCTCTCCGGCCGCACCGCTCTCATCACTGGCGGCTCCCGTGGCATAGGCGCTGCTACGGTCCGCCTCTTTCGCCAGGCCGGCGCTCGCGTCGCCTTCTCCTTCAACACCGCTGCCGATCGGGCTAACGCCCTTGCCAACGAGCTCGGCGGCCCCTCCCTTTGCCGCGCCCTCCAGCAACCCCTCTTCTCACCCGCAGACGGCCGCGCCCTCATCGCCGCCACCCTCGCCGCCTTCGGTCAGATCGATGTTCTTGTCGTCAATCATGGCGTCTGGCCCGCGCACGATCAGCCTTGCAACACCATGTCCGACGAGCAATGGTCTTCCACTCTCGCCATCAACCTCCATAGCGTCTTCGGCCTTGTCCAGGCAGCTACCGCCCACATGCTGTCCCGCACGCCTTCGGACGGGGCGCCCCGCGGCCACATAGTCCTCGTCGCCTCCACCGCCGCCCAGCGTGGTGAGGCCTTCCACGCCGACTACGCCGCCTCGAAAGGCGCCCTCATCTCCCTCACAAAATCGCTCTCCTCCGAGCTCGCCCCCCAGGGCATCCTCGTCAACTGTGTTGCCCCCGGTTGGGTTGCAACCGAGATGTCCGCCGCTGCCCTCGCCGACCCCGCCGCGTCCAACAAAGCAATGTCCCTCATCCCGCTCGGCCGCCCCGCCCACGTCGACGAGATCGCCGGCCCCATCCTCTTCCTTTGCACCCCCTTCGCCGGTTTCATCTCCGGCGAAATCTCCAATGTCAACGGGGGCGCCGTCCTCACCGGCTGAACCACCACGCCCGATTTTGGTTGTTATCCCGTAGGATCTGCTTCTCTACCGGAAGTCTTCAGGATCACCTGCTACTTTTCACTCCGTACCAGCTCCCAAGGACCACCATGCACCTCCGCACCACTCTTCTCCTTCTCACCACCTTCACCATCCCCGCCGCCATCTACGGGCAGGCCAACGACATCCCCAGCGCCGCCCCCAGTTCCAGCACCGCCAGCCCCGAACAGCGCGGCCGCCAGCTCCTCGACCAGATGGTCGCCGCCCTCGGTGGTCCCGCCTGGCTCAACCGTCACACCATGTCCACCCTCGGCCACACGGCTGCTTTCTTTCGCGATCAGCCCACCGGCGCCAACATCGAGTTTGCCGAGTTCTTCCAGTTCCCCACCGCCGGCAAGCCCCAAGTGGAGCGCATCGAGTTCATCACCCCAAAAGGCATGATCCTGCCCGGTAAAAAGCGAGATGTCGTCCAGGTCTGGACACCCGACCAGGGATACGAACTCACCTACAAAGGCAAGACCCCTCTCCCCAAGGATCAGGTCGACGACTACCTCCGCCGCCGCGCCCACTCCGTCGAGGCCGTCGTCGCCGTCTGGCTCAAAGCTCCCGGGGTCGTCGTCGTCTCCGAAGGCACCACCACTGTCGAACGCCGCGCCGCCGACAAGATCACGGTGCTCTCCGCCAACAACGACGCCGTCACCCTCGATCTCGACGCCAACACCCACCTCCCCCTCGCCCGCACCTTCGAGTGGCGCAATCAGCAGTTCAAAGATCACGATCAGGACCGCGAAGAGTACGACAACTACCAGACATACGACGGCCTTCCCACCCCCCTCACCCTTTCGCGCTACCACAACGGCGATCTGGTCAACCAGCGCTTCCTCAGCAAGATCGACTACAACCAGTCCCTTCCCCCAGACACCTTCAACCCCGACGCCCCTCTCCAGCAAAAGAAAAAGTAGCAGCCGCCGCAAACCCTTTCCGCTCTCTATCCAAGGGCCGCAATTTATACTCATCCCTGCCATGACCGAACCCCTCACGGAGACCCCAGCCGCTGCTCCCGCTACCAAACAAACCCTCGACATCGTCGAGATCATGGCCATCCTGCCGCACCGCTATCCCTTCCTCCTCATCGATCGCGTCATCGAGATCGAGCGCAAGCAGCGCATCGTCGCCATCAAAAATGTCACCGCCAACGAGCCCCATTTTGCCGGCCACTTTCCGCACTTCCCCATCATGCCCGGCGTCCTCATAGTCGAAGCCATTGCCCAGGCCGGCGGCGCCCTCCTCCTCACCGAAATCCCCGACCGCGACGCCAAACTCATGGTCTTCACCGGCATCGAGCAAGCAAAATTTCGCCGCCCCGTCACCCCCGGCGACCAACTCCGCATCGAGGTCACCGTCCTCAACTGGCGCACCTCCGCCGTCAAAATGCGTGGTATCGCCACTGTTGACGGCAAGATCGCCTGCGAGGCCACCGTCACCTGCGCCCTCACCAACCGCGCCCCGACACCCACCTTCGCCGATCCTCAGCCGCAGCATCCCGCGGAGTAGAGCGCCGTGCCCATCCACCCCACCGCGATCGTCGCGCCCGGCGCCCACATCCCGGTCTCCTGCACCATCGGCCCCTTCTGCACCGTCGGCCCGAACGTCATCCTCGGCGAAGCCTGTGAGCTCGTCTCGCACGTCGTCCTCGACGGTCACACCACCCTCGGCGCCCGCAACAAAATCTTCTCCTTTGCCTGCCTCGGCATCGCCCCACAGGATCTCAAATACGCGGGCGAACCAACTCGGTTACAAATAGGCGACGATAACAGCATCCGCGAGTCCGTCACCATCTCCCGCGGAACGTCAGGCGGTGGTGGAGAAACAACAGTGGGTTCGCAGTGCCTCATCATGGCCTACACCCACATCGGCCACGACTCCCACATCGGGGACGGCTGCATCCTCGCCAACGCCGCCACCCTCGCCGGCCACGTTACCGTCGAAGATTTCGTCGTCGTCGGCGCCCTTTGCCCCGTCCACCAGTTCTGTCGCATCGGCCGTTACAGTTACATCGGCGGCGGCACCACCATCACGCAAGACGTCCTCCCTTACTCCCTCACCTCCATCGAGCGCAATAACCACGCCTTCGGCCTCAACAAAGTGGGCCTCGAGCGCCGCGGCTTCACCCCCGAGCAGCTGAAGCAGCTCCGCCACGCCTTCCGCCTCCTCCTCTCCTCCAAACAAAACACCACCGACGCCCTCGCCGCCATGCGCGCCTCCCTCGCCGAGCTCCCCGACGCCGATCACGTCCGCTACCTCGCTGACTTCATCGCGTCCAGCACCCGCGGCATCATTAAGTAGCGATCGCATCCATCATCGACTCGCATACAGGTAACCAACCAGAGACGCCTATCCCACATTAGAGTCAATTAATACTTGACAGAGTCCTGCATCCTCCGTGGCTCCCAAAGCTAACCTTGTGCCAGCGCAAACGCGCAAGGAGCTACACCATGCAGAAGTCCATCCGTTCGTTCGTCCTCGTCGCCATCGTCTCCCTCACCGCCGCCACTGCCCATGCCGGCCGGTGGGGCTGCAACCCACGCCCTACCCAGCCGCCGCCGCCGCCGCAGTCCATCACGTGGACCGTCCTGAACTTCTTTGGCTTCTAAGAGAGGTCTGGTCAGGTTCTCAGGAAGTGCCAAGCCAACCGCAGCGGCGAAAGCTGCGTTATAGTCGGGGCACGTAGATGCACAATGCCCTTATGGAGATCCACCATGCAGAAGTTCATCCGTTCATTCATCCTCATCGCCCTCGTCTCCCTTGCCGCCGCTCCGGCCCATGCCGACCGCATGGGCTGCAACCCGCGCCCCACCAACCCGCCTCCGTCGCAGTCCATCACGTGGACTCTCCTGAGCTTCTTTGGCTTCTAGCTCTGAAGGATCGGTACCGCGAAGATGACGGGCCCCACCCTGGCGAACGCAATGTGGGCGGCGAGCTTTCTCGGCCACGCCGCCCTCATCGCCGTGCTGATCTTCAAGCGGCGAAGCCAAAGCTTTCCTATTTTTACAACCGCCATCACCTTCCAGGCCTTTGTGTCTGTCCTGCTCTTCCTGATCTCACGGGACGGTAGCTTTCATGCCTATGTACTGGCCTATTGGGTCACGGCCTTTCCCGACTACGCGTTTCAGGTGGCCGTTATCTTCGAAATGGCCCGCATCGTTCTTCGCCCAACCGGAACCTGGGTGAGCGATGCGCGACGATCCTTCCTGCTCTGGGGTGGCATTGGCCTCCTTCTCGCCGCCGCCGTCGCCTTTGCCCTCGGCTCTCCCGGTGCTAAGGGACTCAATCTCTGGGACGAGCGCATCACCCTCTTCACCTCCCTGCTCACCTGCGAGCTCTTCGCCGCCATGATCGTCTCCGCCAACCGCCTCGGCCTGCAATGGAGAAGCCATGTGATCGCCCTCGGTCAGGGGCTCACTCTTTGGGCGTTGCTTAATCTTGGAAGTGATGTGCTTCACGTCATAGTCGGGTGGGAGCGCGACTTCGCCCTCTACGATGATATTCGCGAGTTCGCCTACCTCGGCGCTCTTCTCTTCTGGATCGCCTCCTTCTGGCTGCCAGAAACCGAACGTGCCCCACTTTCTCCAGACATGGAGGCGTATTTGCTTGCCCTCCACCGGCGCGTGCAATACGATCTGGGGAACGTCCAGGGACGTTGACAGCCACTTTATGAGCATTCTGGTTCTGATCGTCGCTTTCCTTTCCCTCTCGGGCGTGCTGCTCCATGCACACCTCAGACAGCGACGCTTCTCATCGCTCAGCTGGAACGACCTCCTCGCCAGGCTCGGTCCCGTCCCCACCGACGGCATTACCACCGTTGCTCTCGACTATCTGCAACCGTCCAAGGGACAGCTCGTCATCCAAACCGACGATCTCTGGACACTGGTCGGGGGCGCCAACGGCATCGCCCAGATGCGCGAAAACGCCGCAACCCTCCTTGCCCTCGCCGGATACGCCCAGCAATGGAACTTCCACGAGAGTGTCATTGTCGCCGAGCGCATGCGTCACGACGCCCTGACCCTTCGCAAAGCCACCTTCAAGATCGCCCTCGGCCTCTTCCTCAACTACGGTCGCGCCCGCGGTCCTCTCTACGTCCAGGAAGCCGCCAGTGCGTACTACCTGATGCGCACCCGTCTGCTCGCCCTCTACGAGACCAGCCACGCCGGCCGCTACCCCGCCCTCAGCGCCGCCCTCTGAAGATGTAATCGCTTCACCATTCGTCGACTGATCGACTTTCTCGCGTTCACGCCACAGCAGAAGGTAGCCCTCACCACGTGGGAGTTGCCCATCGGCATGTGTTCAGTCTGCACCACCCCTCCGCACTACCGAAGCGCGCACTCTCATCCATCGGGTACAGTACCCCTCGGAGATCCCTGCATGCGAACCCGCCGCCAGTTCCTCGCCCACAGCGCCGCCGCCTCCCTGGCCACCGCGGCCACCGGCTCGCTCTTCGCCGCTGCCGAGCCCTCACCGAGCGCCTTGGCGCACGATCCCCTCCGCCCCCAGTTCCATCTCCTCCCCGCCGGCAACTGGATGAACGATCCAAACGGTCCCATCGTCTGGAACGGCCAGACCCACCTCTTCTACCAGCTCAATCCCATCGGCGTCGTCTCGAACCGCATCCACTGGGGCCACTCTGTCTCGCCCGACCTCGTCCATTGGAAGCACCTCCCCGTCGCCCTCAGCCCCACCCCCGACTCCCCCGACCAGGACGGCTGCTGGAGCGGCAGCTGCCTCGAGCACGACGGCCGCTGCTTCCTCTTCTACACCGGTGTCCATATCGCTCCGCGCGACCAGGCCACCTGCAAAGGCGACACCAGCTACCGCGAAACCCAGAACCTCGCCATCTCCTCCAGCCCCGACCTCCTCACCTTCACCAAGCAGTCCAAACCTGTCCTCCCCTCGCCCCCCGCTGGCCTCATCGTAACCGGCTTCCGTGATCCTGCCCCCTGGCGTGACGGCAACACCTGGTACCTTTGTGTCGGCTCCGGCGTGGAAGACAAAGCCGGCGCTATCCTGCTCTATCGGGGCTCCCCCGATCTCCTCTCCTGGGAGTACCTTCACCCGCTCTTCGAAGCTCCCGGCCGCGGCGGCAGCACCGCCGACCCCGTCGACAGCGGCACCATGTTCGAGTGCCCCGACTTCTTCGAGCTCGACGGCCACCACGTTCTCTTCTTCTCCACCGAACGCAAAGTCTACTGGCACGTCGGTCACCTCGACCGCACCACACTCCGCTTCACCTCCACCGCCCACGGCCTGCTCGACACTGGCGCCTTCTACGCTCCTAAGTCCATGCGTGACGCCACCGGCCGTCGCATCCTTTGGGGCTGGGTCACCGAGACCCGCACCCAAGCCGACTTCGTCCGTGCCGGCTGGGCCGGCGCTATGGCTCTTCCGCGTATCCTCAACGTCTCCGCCGAGGGCCAGCTCACCATGACCATCCCCGACGCCTTCAATCGGCTCCTCGGCCCACCCCAGCCCTGCCGCCCAAAAGTTACCCTGCCCTCCCTCGCCGCCAAGATCACCGCCACCCTCACACCCGGCACCGGCTTCAAACTCACCTCAGGCTCTGCCGCCGCACCCATCGATCTCGCCACGGTCCAGGCCTCCACCGACGGCAGTCACCTCACTGTCAATGGCACGACCTTCGACGCCGCTCCCAACGAGTCCCTCACCCTCTTCGTTGACGGCTCCGTCTTCGAGCTCTTCCTCGGCACCCGCGCCGCCCACACCTTTCGCGCCTACCCGCATCTGCCCTCCATCCCGACCCTCATCATCACCGCCATCGGCACACCTCAGGACCTCACCGTTCGTACCATCCAACCCATCTCGAACGATCGCCTCACCACCTGAAGCGTTGCATCGCCGACGCTCCCGCCGAAGCGCACCATAAAAGTCAGCATCGCACCCGAAAGCGTCACCTCCATAGAAGCCGTCATCTCGATCGCAGCGAAGTGGAGAGACCCTCGCGTTTGCCCCCGCCTATCTAGACTCAGCCGACACCGTTCACCCACCGCAGTATCATCCCGCACCACAGCCGTTCGGGCCCCAGTGAGCACTCTTCGCTCGCCAGAGTGGCGCGAGCAAGGAGCCCTGTATTTCGCATGGGATCCGCAACCACTCCTGGCATCGTTCCCATACACTGGTCTGCACCATGCGCCCCTTCCTTCTCACTGCCGCCACTCTCCTCGCCTCCGCGTTCTCCGCCTCCGCCCAGGCACCCGCCCGCGTCGCCATCGTCGGCCTAACCCACGGTCACGTCCAGGGCTTCCTCCACAACCTCCCCAAGCACCACGAGGTCCAGCTCGTCGGCATCTCCGAGCCTGACGCCACCCTCCGCGCCAAGTACGAAAAGCTCTATCACTTCGACAGCAAACTCCTCTTCGCCGACGAGAAGGCCATGCTCGCCGCCACCCATCCGCAGGCCATTCTGGTCTATACCGCGCCTGCAGGCCATCTCGCCGCCATCCAGGTCGCCGCGCCCATGGGCATCGCCGCCATGGTCGAAAAACCCCTCGCCACTACCGTCCCTGACGCCCTCGCCATCCAGCACCTCGCCGATCAGTACAAGATCCCCGTCCTCACCAACTACGAGACCACCTGGTACGCCTCAAACGCCGCCGCCTCGCAGATGCTGGCCGACGGCAAGCTCGGCGAGCTCCGTCGCGTCGTCTTCCACGACGGTCACGAAGGCCCCAAAGAGATCGGCGTCGACCCCGAGTTCCTCGGCTTCCTCACCGATGCCAAACAGAACGGCGCCGGCGCCCTCTTTGACTTCGGCTGCTACGGCGCTGACCTAGCCACCGTCCTCAACCACGGCCAGCTACCGCTCTCCGTCACCGCCGTCACCCACACCGATAAGCCCGCCGTCTACCCCCACATCGACGACGACTCCACCATCCTCGTCCAATACCCCAAAGCCGTCGCCGACATCGAAGGCTCCTGGAACTGGCCCTTCTCCCGCAAGGACATGGAAATCTACGGCTCCACCGGCTACGTCGACACCGTCTACATCTCAACCGGTGTCACCGACCACCTCCGCCTCCGCCTCCACGGCGAAAAGGAAGAGCACACCGAAACCGCACCCGCCCTCGCCGCCCCGCAGGATGACTCTCTCAACTACCTCGTAGCTGTCCTCAACGGCAGCCTCCACCCCCACGGCGACCTCACCGCGCTCGATACCAACGTCACCGTCGTCCGCATCCTCGCCGCCGCCCGCGAGTCCGCCGCCACCGGCCGCACTATTACCCTGTCGGCCAAATAAACCCATCTGTGATTCTGGACCTGAGCGATTTGGCACGGGTCCAGAATCTCCCATCAGCGGCCCGATCCACGCGATCGTCTCGCAATGGCAATCCCGCCGTCACCGAGCGGATCTGGCAGGAGGCGCCCCGAGCTTCCATCTCCAGTGTGCCGCCCATCGAATCCACCAGTGCCCCGCCCCCACAGCGTGGCCCAGCCCTTCCCTGTGCCCGCCCTTGATGCTTGCGATTCCACCCACGCAGATTAGCACCGTCCCTACCACCGCACTCACCGCCGGCACGGACCCGAACACCCACCAGCCCAACATTCCAGAGAACACCACAACGCTGTAGTTGAACGGCGAAAGCTCCGTCGCGCTCGCAAACCGATACGCCGCGATAAGCAGCCACTGCGTCCCCGCGAAGCACATCCCTAGCAGCACCAGCAGCAGCAGGTCCCGCCCCGAGACACGCTGCCACCGCCAAAGCACGGCCGGCAACAGCAGCGCCGTCGACACCCCGAAGTTGTACGCCAGAATCCGGATCGGCGGATCGGTCTCCGCCAGCTTGTTGGTCGTCACCAGTCCCACCGCGGAGAGCGCGCCCGCTCCCAACCCAAGCAGCGCCGCCGGATTCCGAAACATCGCCGGTCCCGGTCGAATTACCAGAACCACGCCCACCAGGCCTACCGCCAGACTCGCCCACACCACCCGCTGCACCGGCTTTCGCAGCCACACCCACACTACGATTGGAATAAACAGCGGCGACGCATTCGCCAGCAGCGACGCATCCAGCAACGTCAGCGTCCGCAGAGAAACAAAGTACAGCAGCTGCGATCCCGCACCCGAAACACTCCGCACTACCTGCATCGCCAGATGCTCCGATCTCAGCTCGCGCCATCCCTTTTTCAACGCCAGCGGCAGAAAGATCAGAAGGCTCACACCATATTGGAAGATCGTGATCGTCAGCGGAGACACGCCGTGCATGAACTTCGTGAGCACCCCCGTGAGGGCAGACAGAAAGAAGGCCGCACAGATCGCCAGCACGCCCCTCATCACGTTATGCTTCGTCGTCTCCGCCGCCACAGACATCCCTCGCCTTGCATGACCCTATCAGGGTGGCCGCTCCACTCCAGTAAACTCATCTCGAAGCTCCCCAGTTCTCTTCTCTTCCTCGTGATCACCACATCGCCCCTCACGCCCGCGCCGTCAACCACCCTCGGCTTGATCGCTGGCAACGGCCGCTTTCCCTTCCTCGTCCTCGACGCCGCCCGTGCCCACGGCCTCATCGTCGTCGTCGCCGCCATCCAGGAAGAGACCGATCCCGAGATCACCGCGCGCGCCGCCAGCGACCCTCACATCCATCTCCATTGGCTCTCGCTCGGCGAACTTTCCCGCCTCATTGACACCTTCCATCGCGAAGGCGTCACCCGCGCCACCATGGCCGGCCAAGTCCGCCACAAGCAGATCTTCTCCTCTATCCGCCCCGATTGGCGCCTCGCCAAACTCCTCTTCTCGCTCGGCTCCCGCAACACCGATAACCTCCTCGGCGCCATCGCCAAAGTCCTCGCCGACGAAGGCATCACCCTCATCTCCTCAACCGAGTACCTCGAGCCGCTCCTCGCCAGACCCGGTGTCCTCACCATCCGCGAACCCAACGCCGAAGAACGCAAAGACATCGCCTATGGCCGGTCCGTCGCCCGCGGCCTCGCCACCTTCGACCTCGGCCAGACCGTCGTCATCGCCGCCCAGGCCTGCGTCGCCGTCGAAGCCATGGAGGGCACCGACGCCACCATCCTCCGCGCCGGCGATCTCCTCCGTTCCGAAGCCGATCCGTCCCACCAAATGTCATCCCGACCGAAGCGAAGCGAAGTGGAGGGATCTGCTTCTCCTTCGCAGACCACCACCCTCCGCCGCTCCCTCACCGTCGTCAAAGTCGCAAAGCCAAACCAGGACATGCGCTTCGACGTCCCTGTCATCGGCCTCCGCACCATCGAAACCATGCAAGCCGCCGGCGCCACCTGCCTCGCCATCGAGGCCGGCCGCACTCTCCTCTTCGATTCCACCGCTGTCCTCGACGCCGCCAACGCCGCAAACATTGCCATCACCGCAGCGTAGAATCGAGTCGATCCGCAGGCTATCGGCAAAGCCGTACGCAGCCCGTCCATCAACGAGGTATCAAGCCTTGAACAGGAACGACTCTGGAAATCCGCTTGAGCCCGGGAACCCGCTTAAGAACGAGAACTTCGGCAAGATTGTTTGGGGGACTCTCGCGATCGTCGTGATTCTTTTGATCGTGTGGCTCTTCCTTGCAACCGGGATCATCCGCCACACTCCCGTCAATTCCAACCCTGCTCCAGGATCTCCCAATTCTCCTCCCAGATCGGCGATCTCTGCGGTGCGTCCAATCTCCGCCTAACTCTCCACACACACGCTCTATTTTCGCAACCACCGAAAGAGGATCTATCCATGCGTAACTCGCTCTTCACCGCAGCCCTGCTCGGCGCTCTCTCCTTCACCTCGGCCGCCGCTCTCGCCGCAGACGCTCTCGCCGTCGGCTCCACCGCTCCCAGCTTCACCCTTCCCTCGCAGCTGGACAAACCCGTCTCCCTTTCGGACTTCAAGGGCAAGTTCGTCGTCCTCTACTTCTACCCCAAGGATCAGACCCAGGGCTGCACCGTCGAGGCTCACAACTTCCAGCGTGACGAGGCTAAATACACCGCCCTCAATGCTGCCGTCGTCGGTGTCTCTCTCGATACCGTCGATAGCCATAAGAAGTTCTGCACCAAGGAAACCCTCACCTTCAAGCTCCTCGCCGATCCCGACCACAAGGTCGTCGATGAATACGGCGTCCCCTTGAAAGGCATGGGGCCCGTCAAGTTCGCTTCCCGCCAGACCTTCCTTATCTCCCCCGGCGGCAAAATCATCAAGTTCTGGCCTGACGTCAAAGTCGCCGACCACAGTGAAGCGGTCCTCGCGGCCATCAAGGAAGTCAGCAACAAGTAACCGCTTCCGATACACATTCCCACAGACGCAAAGAGGCCCGGACATCTCTCGCGAGACTCCGGGCCTTTTTGCTTGCCTTGGTTGCTGTTACTTCTTTGCTGCCGTCTTGGTCGCGGTCTTGGTCGGTGTCTTTGCTGCTGTCTTCTTTGCCGGTGCCTTCGTCGCGGTGGTCTTCTTCGCAGGCGCCTTTGTTGCGGTTGCCGTGGTCTTCTTTGCTGGTGCTTTCTTCGCTACGGCCTTCTTCGCCGGAGCAGCTTTCTTCGCGACAGCCTTCTTCGCGGGAGCTTTCTTTGCGGTTGCCAAGGTTCTACCTCTCACATGTGATTTTTTGCTGCTTGCGGTGCCCTTGTTGCCTGACGCTCCCTTTTTCGGAGCGCCCTTCACGCCGCGCGGTGCACTCGACTTCTTCGCGGCAGACCCTGTGATCTTCTTAGCGACACCCTTCGCCGCCGGCACACCCTTATTTGCAGGCACACCCTTCTTCCCATCTGGCGCCGCCGCTTTCTTCGCAGGCGACTTCTTTGCCGGTGCCTTCGTCGGCGCTGCACCCTTCGTCGGTGCCTTCTTCGCTGACGCACCCTTCGCAGATGCCGCTACTTTCTTCGCCGGCGCCGCCTTCTTCGTCGCACGCGGAACCGTCTTCGCTCCAGCGCTTGCTCCGCTATTCAGCTCCGCCTCGTCTTCTTCGTCAACGCCCTTTGCGACATCGCCGTTCCTGCTCGCCCTCTTCGTCCCAAACTTCTTCGTCGGCACAGACACCGCGCTAAGATCGTCCGCCACGTTCACCTCAGCCTCGTTCTCCACGGGCTCGGTCGACTCTTCAAACGGCGGATCATACGGCTGCCCAGGTGTCGTCGGCATCGCGTACATCCGCGCATCCTCGGCATGCGTGTCCCTGCGAATCAGCTTGTCAGAGTCTTCCTCATCCACATCCTCATCCGCGCCGCTCACGTCGTCATCGTCTGAGGTCGTCGTGATCTCTTCCTCTTCGTCGTCCTCTTCCTCGTCGAAGCCCTGGTCAAGCGCGTCATCGTCCGCATCCACATCGTCATCGTCGTCGTGCGCCGCCGCATACAGCTTGATCATCTCGTCGAACATCATCGTCGTCTGCCCTCTCGCTGTCTCAGTGCAACTGCACTTATTACGATGCAACTTTTTCATCGCCGCATATCGCGGATCGCATTCTAGCAACATACTGCATCGCCATGCCAGCGAGTGCAAGCACTCTTTTATTTGCGGAGCGGCAGAGGTACCGCGTTAGCGTCGCGACTTCTTTTTTGTGGCAGTCGATGTGCCCGTCGTTGCACCGCGAACGATCCCGCGCGTCGCACCTGTTCGTACCGCACTGGCACGCATTCCGCGCACCGCACGAGCACGTGGCACACCGCCCCTAGAGCCACGCGCCAACCGCACACCACCGACCCCGCGCGACGCCCGCGCCCGCGCTCGTCCCGTCGGCGCCAGATGCATCGGCTCCGCCACCACCAGCGTTCGGCCTGGTGCAATCGCGCTCGATCGCAAACCATTCCATCGCCGCAACTCTTCCACCGATACATTGAATCGATCCGCCACCGTCATCAACGAGTCGCCACGAGACACCCGATAGTGCGCCGGATGCGCCGTCGCCACACTCACCACTGGCGTAATCGGAATCACCAGCTCATCACCCGCTGCCACCATCTCCGTCGCCGTCAGTCCATTCGCCTGCGCAATCTCTCCTAACCGCGCATGCATCGCTGTCGCAATCAAATCCATCGTCTCGCCCGGCTTCACCACATGGAACCGCCAGCTCGCCCGATGCTCGTCCGGAATCTCCTTCATCCGCGCATCGAACAGCTCCTTCGTCCCCGCCGGAAGATGCAGATCAAACGTCATGTCCCGCGGCGTCGTCGATCGCAGAAGGCTCGGGTTCAGCGCCACAATCTCGCCCACCTGCACCCCCGTCACGTCCGCCACCAACCGCAGATCCACCGCCGTGTCCGTCTGCACCGTGTCCGAGATCACCGCCGGCATCGGGTGCAAATTCTCAAGCCCATACTGCGCCGGATTCTTGGCCATAATCGCCGCCGCAATAATGCCCGGCACATAGTTCTTCGTCTCGCCCGGCAGCACGCCGCGCCGATACAGCTCCCAGAAGTCCGCATACCCCGTCTTCATCACCGCCCGCTGCACATACCCCGGGCCCCAGTCATACGCCGCCATCGCCAGGTACCAATCGCCGAACTGGTTGTAAAGCGTCTTCATGTACCGCGCATACGCCTTCGAGCTCTTGTCCGGATCGAACCGCTCGTCGTACCACCCATTGCGCGCCAGCCCGTACGCCCCCGTCGGCATAAACTGCCACATCCCACCCGCGCCGCTCTTCGCATTCAGCGCCTGCGGCTGAAAACCCGACTCCGCCACCGCCAGATAAATTAAATCCTGCGGCAGCCCGGCGTCCCGCAGGTTCTTCTGGATCATGTCCTTGTACTTGCCCGCCCGCTCCAGCGACCGCAGCAGATGCGCATGGCCCACCTGCGAGTTCGAATAGAAATTGATGAAGCCCGTGACATAATCGTTCACCACCAGCGGCAGATCCGATTGCGTCGTCTTCAACTCCGTCTGCACCTTCGCCGTCAACGCCGCATTCGGTGCAAACGTCACCTCATCCGCCGCATCAAGCGGTGCCGCCTCCACCGGCGCCGAAAATCCATTGCCCTGCTTCAGCGACGCCATCTCAAGCGAGTTCACCGCATTCAGCAGATGGTCCATCTCATCCGCCAGCGTCGCGTCCGCCTTCACCTCCAAGCCGCTCGTCAGCATCCCGTCAATCGATGCATCAAAGTCCGCCCGCGCCGCATCCAGTCGACCCGCGCGATAGTTATTCACCCCGCTTGCATACGCCTGCTCCGCCGCGTTGATCACGGCCTGCACCTTCGCCTGGTGCGCCGCTGTCTCTGCCGGTGCCTGCACCGGTGCCTCGGTCGGTGTGGCCGCCGCCAGGTTCGCATTCGGCGCCTTCGTCTCTCCCAGTTTCTTCTGCACGGAGCTCTGCGCCGCTGCCTGGTTCCCCGTTGCCTGATTCGTCGACGGCCCGTGCGTTGGCGCCTGAATCGTAGGTGCCGTCGCCTGCCCCGGTGGCGGCCCCAGCGGCTCGCTCTGCGGACATCCCAGCAGCAGCGCCATCGGAGCGCACCCCACCATCACACCTAATCTCCGCCACCATCGCCTGCAACCGTTCGTTTCCGTCATCCCTGCTCATTGTAAGACGCACCCAGCCTCATGCTCCCGCAGCAGAGCGACCCGGTTGTTTCCAAGGACGACAACACTGTCATCCGACCGAAGCACAGCGCAGTGGAGAGACCTGCTTCTTCACCAGCCATCAACCTGTCATCCCGACCGAAACCGGGGCCCCCGGCGAGCGCACTTGCTCGCTGGGGTGAACGCGCAGCAGCGACCCGCTTCCCCAACCGCCATTTACATCCCCACACGCTCCCGCAATCGATGCACCCTCACAAAATCCGTATCCTGCATCGGCTCGGCATCACACTCAAGCGCAATCGTCGTCATCGGCGCATCTGGCGCATCCATCGGCAAACCCACCAGATGCGTCCGCAGCTCATCCTGCCTCACCTCGATCGCCACCCCCGACTTCAGAAACCGCGCACTCCGCACCTTGCACCGCAGCCCCGCAATCGCCAGATCGCTCATGGCAACGCCCGCCGAATCACTTTTCGCCACGCCCACCGTCGTCACCGGCGAGCTCTTCGGCCAGAAGTACACATGCATATACAGCGTGTGTACTTGCGCGTAAACGTCGCGTACTCACTCCGCCGCACCTGGCACACAGCAGACCCATAGATCGTCACTCCACTCGTCTCCATCCATCGCCCCACCTCCGTCAGAATCTCCAGACTCTCCCGCGGAATCGTCCCATCCGCCTTCGGCCCAATGTTCAACAGGTAGTTCCCGCCATCGCGCGAGCACTGCACCAGCTTTCGCGCAATCGTCTTCGGCGACTTCCACGCATCGTCCGCCCGCTGAAACCCCCACGAGTCATTCATCGTCATGCATGACTCCCACGCCCGCCCGCCTTCAGACGCCTCAATCCGCTGCTCCGGCGTCGCAAAGTCCCCCGGCAGCCCATTCCGGTTATTCACAATAATCTCTGGCTGCAGCTCAAAGACCATCCGGTTCATTCGCTCGCTCTCCCATTGCTCCGGCGTCAGCGGCCAGTCAACGTCATACCACAGCACATCGATCTTCCCGTAGTTCGTCAGCAGCTCGCGAATCAGCCCGTGCGTGTAGTCCACAAACCGCTTCCGCGCCGCCTCATCCGTCTTGCATCTCGCCCCGTCCAGGTGATGCCAATCCATCAGCGAGTAGTAGAACCCCACTCGCATCCCCTCCGCCCGCGCCGCCTCGACGTACTCCCGCACTAGATCCCGCTTCGCCCACCCTTGCATCGCGTTAGCGCCCGCGGCTGTGTAGTTGTAGCTCGTGAGCTTTGAGTCCCACAGGCAGAACCCCTCATGGTGCTTCGTCGTCATCACCATGTACTTCATCCCCGCCGCCTTCGCCAGCTTCGCCCACGCCCGCGCCGCATGCGGCACCGGCCGGAACTCCGCCGCCAGTCGCTGGTACTCCGTCACCGGAATCGCCTCTTCCTCCATCGCCCACTCATGCCGCGCATGCACGCAGTACAAGCCCCAATGAATAAACATCCCGAACCGCGCCTCGTGCCACCAGGCCATCCGCCTCATCTGCTCCGGCGTCGCCCTCACCTCCGCCGCCATCGTGGCCGTCTGCCCCATCGCCGCTCTCATCTCCGGCACCGCCATCGCCGCGCCCATCGCGCCCGTCCCCTTCAACATCGCCCGCCGCGTCATCGCACTCGAGAGCATCCGCAACTCCTCCAGACCTGAATAGCAAACCGCACACACACCCGCGTTCGCGCAGGCAAGCTGCTTAGTCCGTACCACGAGAACGTGTCTCACCTAGGCGCAAGTCCATCCGTCGTGTGATCTTTAAGCCGCTGACCAAGACACGTATCAGCTTTTCCTACATAGACGATCGCAAAGTCTCTCTCTGAAGAGTAGATCCCCGTCTGATCCAAACATCAAGACATCGAGCTTTCCCTTGAGAAATGCTGCCGTTCCGCTGGTAACTTCTTCTCCTCCCAGAGATCTGGATCTCGCGACCAGAACTCGCCATACGCCTCGGATAAGGGTGGGCCTTGCTTACAATTGCTTCAGGGTTGTTCAACATTGCGGAATCCTACTGATATCGCGCAAGCCACGTGAGGAACTAGAATGAGCAACCATCTCCGCCGCACCCTCCTCGTCTTCGCCGTCCTGCTCTCTGGCTGCACCTCCGCCTACTACAAAACCATGCGCACCCTCGGCAAGGAAAAGCGCGACATCCTCGTCTCCCGCGTCAAAGATGCAAAAAAAGATCAGGACCAGACCAAACAGAAACTCAAAACCACGATGGAATCCTTCCAGGAGCTCACCGGCTTCCAGGGCGGCTCGCTTGAAACCTCCTACAAACGCCTCAACAACGACTTCGAAAGCGCCAACGACCAGGCCGTGAAGCTCCACAACAAAGTGGAGTCTATCGATCAGGTCAGCAACGATCTCTTCCGCGAGTGGCAGGGCGAGATCGCCGAGATAAGCAACCCCAAGCTGAAATCCCAAAGCACCACCATGCTCCGCGATGCCCGCGTCCGTCAGGCCGCGTATCTCCGCGCCATGCACAAAACCGAGTCGCAGATCACCCCCGTCCTCGCCGCCTTCCACGACCAGGTCCTCTTCCTCAAACACAACCTCAACTCCCGCGCCATCGGTTCCCTCAAAGGCACCTCCGCCTCCCTCCAAAGCGACGTCGCCGACCTCATCCAAAGCATCGACGTCTCCAGCGCCGAAGCCGACAAACTCATCAATACCCTCGCCGCCTCCGACACCCCCGTCAGCAACTAGCCGGGAGCCTGGACCGAGTTCACTGTGCGGAACTCCGCACCTTTTGTTGGTTGTCATGCCGTAGGGATCTGCTTCTCTAACCCGATAACCCATCACCACACAGGAACGCCACCGCCTGTGTGTCATTCTGAGCGCAGCGAGAACCCCCATGTCTCGCTTTTACGACGGAGCAAAGCGACGCACACTCCCACGTCCCCAGAAACCGCCATTCTGAGCGCAGCAAACACCCCCCAATCTCGCCCTCGATCACAGAGCGAAGCGGCGCAACTTTCTCCCCACCTCTCGGTCTAACCATCAGAGGCCCTCCCCACCATGCGTCTCCGTGCCGCGTTTTTCACCGTCGTCCTCGCAGCCGCCCTCCCCCTCGCGGCACAGCAGCCCCAGGGTGTCTACGACGCCCTGGCAAACCTGGCCGATCAGCCCGCCTCCCGCATCTCCTTCACCTTCGATCGCTCCATGCTGCAATCCGCCCAGGAGCTCTTCGGCTCGGTCGCCGCCTCTTCGCTCGCCACCATCACCGTCGACACCTACCGCTATCCGCAGCCCGCCTTCTATACCCCCGAAGCCTTCGCTGCCCTCCTCGCCGACTACAACGTCGCCGGTTGGAAACACCTCGTCAACGCCAACGCCACCCCGGGCGCCAACGCGCAACCCGATCACACCTCACCGATCTCTGGCTCCACTACGAAGGCACCGAAGTCCGCGACCTTACCGTTATGCTCCGCAGCCCGCGCAGCATGAACGTTATCAAGGTCTCCGGCTCCATCCGCCCCCTCGATCTGCTCCACCTCGCCGGCCACTTGGGCATTCCCAAAGTCGACCCCAACGCCGTCATGGTCCCCGCCCCACCCGGCCACTAAGCGTCCGCCGTCCTCTCGACCGTAGCGCGCAGTGGAGAGATCCCTTCTCTCACCTGGCCCTGCCACTCGGGCCGCCATGGTCATCGACCCGGGTACACTTCACCCATGCCGTACCCCGACTGCCTCTTCTGCAAAATCGCCGCCGGCATCATCCCCGTCGAGCGCGTCTATGAGGACGATCTCGTCCTCGCCTTTCCAGACATCAACCCACAGGCTCCGCAACATCTGCTGATCATCCCAAAACAGCACTTAACCTCGACCGAAGAAGCCCTTTCCGAGCACGTCCCTATGCTTGGGCACCTGCTCGCCACCGCAGCCCAGGTCGCAGCGAACAAGCAGCTTACCAACGGCTACCGCCTCGTCATCAACACCGGCCGCGATGGCGGGCAAACCGTCCACCACCTCCATCTCCACCTCCTCGGCGGCCGCGCCCTCAGCTGGCCTCCCGGTTAGGCCCGGTGTGTGCAACGCCCAGCCACCTCGATGTCATCCCGTGGAATCTGCCGTTTATCTCTCCTGAGCCCAACCAGACAAACCGCCGCTACACATAACCGCACAGACAAACGCGGCCCCGAAGCAAACTGCTTCAGAGCCGCGTTTGTCTTCCTTATCATCAATTATTGATTGAAGTTAGCGTCTTCCGGCTCCTCTTCGAGCCCATATCGCCGCAGCAGATTCGGCAGATTTTGCGAGAACGCCGCCTTCGGCATTACCGTATCGCATCCCGCTTCCGTCGCCTTTGCCTTCAGATCCCCTTGCAAATGCGAGAGGAAGCCCACAATCGACGTCGATCGCTTGAACTTCGCCTTTAGCTTCGGAACCAGCGTCAACGGCTTCGCGTTTGCATTGTTAAGATCGAACACAATCAAACCGGGTCGACTCCCCTCCTCCAACGCCAGCAACTCCGCAATCACTTCCTTCTCGTTTTTCACAAACGCGACCTTGACCCCCAGCTTGCGAGCCGTCTCGTTAATCTTTGCCGTGAAGAACAAGTCATCGATAAAGAAGTAGATACGCGTCGGAGCGTCGTCTGCGATCGGCACCGGCCGACCTTGCGAGTAATCAATGGGCTGGCTGTCGCCACTGCTGTGATAGCTCTTCGACCTGCCATGAAACGCACTTCCATGCGGTTCAATCGTCGATGGCGGCGTATCCGCGAAGTTCCCGTTGACAGCTCGATAGCTGTGGTCCATCGGCCCTACAAAACTCCGTGGCCCGCGATCCCGCCCTTGCTTCCCACCACCACCACCACCACTGCTGCTGCCGCCCTTTCGCTTGAACGCGTCCGCCCGGTTGCCAAACTGGTGCGTGTTCGTATCCCGCGGCCCGCTCTGCGGCGGTGCAGAAAACCCACCAGTCGCTTGTCCACCGTTTGCTTGGCCACCGCCGCCACCTGCATGCTGCGGTCGATCGCGATCGCGAAACTTCTTTTTCCAGCGCTTGATGCCGCCGGGTTGACCAGTCTGCTGTCCGTTTTGCATGGATCCTTGCTGGGGTGGCGCTTGTCCACCGCCGATTATCTGCTGGCCTGCCTGCGCCTGAAGCGTCGGTACGGTCCCCGATGGGGTGCTGCCACCGTTCTCCACCGCACTCTCCGCCCCGGTTGTCTTTCGTTTACGCCGCCGCCGTCGGCTGCTCTTTGACTGGCCCATCCCGTGCTGGATGCCAGACTCCGTAAGGGATTCCTGCTGCTGGGACGGGGGCGGACCCTGGTGCGACGGCACCTCAGGCAGATTCTGCTCTGAACTCATGCTTCCACTTCCTATGGCACGATCGTGCACTTACTTGGCGCGCAGACCTCATGGCTGCGCTCGCCGGGACAAAACGCTATTCCGCACACACCAACATCTGTGTCGCGCGAGGGACGAATCTGAAGCCGTTCTGCTGAAGGATTTCTGGTAGATAAGTCAGGGGCAAGCGCTTACTCGATGGGACATCGTGTCACGTCACCGTCATCCATATGTCTGAATGACATCTCCGCAGATCGCGGTCCATACTGCCTCTATTCGCTTGAATGCCATTACCGAGTCGGTTTCCGACTGAGGCTCGCGCTCGACATTCCGGCGGATGGATGCGCCCAGATAGCACTCACCCTGCACGCCTTCGCGGAGGGCACCCGACAGGGCTTTCTAAGGCAACATCAGCGTACCGCGAAATCCCGGGTTTGGCAAGCAATCATCCATTTGACCGCGTGTCCAGCTCGAGGCTCCACAGTACTTCCCGCAAGCCTTCTCCGCTTGCAGTCTCATCTACTGGCCAGTCACGGCCTCCTGAAGATGCTCCGAGTATCGGAGCGGCCCGGCTTCAGCGGCCACTCCCGTCATTGCAGGAGCAGCTTCACACCGAAAGAGCACGCGCATTCCTAAAAATCAGAACCTCGCGACATCTTCCATAACGCAAGCGGAAGGCCAATCAACTGCCTGCTGATTTCATTGTACTTAGCCATGCGAACTCAAACGCCACTCCCACATTCAGAAGAGATCGCACTCGCGAATCCAGGAAATGGTATCTGCCCGCCCCGCCTCTCTCCCTGGACTCAGCCGGACGCCGCGCTTTCTTCGCTTCCCAACAGTTTGACCGAGTATTAGTGGGTACCTATAATCACTGTTGAAATCTGCCGTCCAGTCGAATGCGACCTCCCGCGGAGACATCAACTGGCCGAAGCCGAGCATAGTGGCGCAATGGCGTACCGTGCGGCTCCAGCAGAATAGGCACCGGCTGCCCCCTTCCACGCAGCCATGTGTCGCAGGACCGTCCCCGACGGATCTCGAATCGAATCGATCTCGCAAGGAGCACCACACCCGCATGAACCGCACCGCTCTCGCATCCATGGCGCTTAGCGCCAGCCTTCTCGTTGCCCCCGCGTTCGCTCAGACCACCAGCACCGCTCCCGCATCGGCACCCACCGCAGCCGCAGCCGCGCCCCAGGCCATTCCCGCCAAGGTCGCCCTTATCGCCTTCGAGCAGGCCGTTCTCTCCACCAACGAGGGTCAGGTCGCCGTTCAGCAGATCCAGAAGAAGTACGAGCCACGAAAGGCGCAGATCGACACCCTCTCCGGCGAAGTTGACTCCCTCAAGAAGCAGGCGCAGGCCGCCCCCGCCACTTCCTCTGAAGAAGAGCGAGCGGCCCGTCTCCGCACGATCGACACCAAGGAAAAGCAGCTTAATCGCGACGCCGAAGATGCCACCAACGCCTACCAGGCCGATCTCCAGGAGTCGTACAGCAAAGTCGCGCAGAAGTTCTCCGGTGTCATGAAAAATTACTGCCAGGCGAATGGCTTTACGCTCCTGCTCGACGTCAGCAATCAGGGAAGCAACGTAATGTGGGCTCTCCAATCCACAGACATCACCCAGTTTGCGGTCGATGCCTATAACAAGAGCTCTGGCGTCGCCGCACCGCCGCCGTCTGCTCCGTCCGCCTCCGGTCCTGCCGGAAATCGCTCTCCGTCCCCTCGCCCCACCACCTCCACACCACGCCGCTAATCGTTGATTGCGTCAGCATCCCCAGGGAGTGGCTCTAGCCGCTCCCTGGTCCCATAGACCCAATCTCTGTGGAAAAGGCTGTGGATCGCTTCGATCTACACGCCTCCGCATCCCCCTTATACTTCTGATTCTCCCCCTTCGCCCCAGCCCTCCGCGACTCTCGATAACCCTCTTGGTTGCCACAGATACCTCGCCGGATAACAACATAGCGTGGCGCGGGGCCAGCCAGCGCATCGTAAGTTACGCACCAGTAAGACTTTCCACAGAGTCACATTACTAATTTGTAATCTTCTTCGTTACGACCGTCCAAATAGGCCCTCAAAAGCCAGCGTCACCCACCCTGCTCCCGTAACCATCGTCACCACCCATATCCGCCCGAACCGCTACTCTTCACCAACCTTCAGCACAGCTAGAAACGCCTCCTGCGGGATATCCACCTTCCCAATCCGCTTCATCCGCTTCTTGCCTTCCTTCTGCTTGTCCAGCAACTTCCGCTTTCGGCTGATATCCCCGCCATAGCACTTCGCAATCACATTCTTTCGGATGGCCGACACCGTCTCCCGCGCCACAATCTTCGATCCAATCGCCGCCTGAATCGCCACCTCGAACATCTGCCGCGGAATCAACTCGCGCATCTTGTGCACCAGCGCCTTGCCCCGGTCGAAGGCCGCATCCCGATGCACAATAATCGACAGCGCATCGACAGGGTCGCCGCCGATCAGAATGTCCATCTTCACCATCGGCGAGATCCACGTGCCGGCCACAACATAGTCCAGCGATGCATAACCGCGCGAGACGCTTTTTAGTCGGTCATAGAAGTCCAGCACGATCTCGTTCAGCGGCAGCTCATACGTAATCATCACGCGCGTCTCGGACACATATTCAAAGTTCTGCTGGCGCCCGCGCTTGTCTTCCACCAGCTTCAAAATGCCACCAACGTACTCCTCGTTGGTCAGAATCTTGGCAATAATCACCGGCTCTTCGATCTGTTCAATGTTCGAGGGATCCGGCCACCGCGACGGATTATCCACTTCGGTTACAGATCCATCCGTCAGCGTTATTTTGTAACGAACACCGGGTGCCGTCGTAATCAGGTCCAGATCGTACTCGCGCTCCAGCCGCTCCTGAATAATCTCCAGATGCAGCAGCCCAAGAAATCCGCAGCGAAATCCAAACCCCAGCGCCACCGAGCTCTCCGGCTCGAAGTTGAAGCTGGCATCGTTCAGCCGCAGCTTTTCAAGCGCATCCCGCAGCAGGGCATGCTCATGCGAGTCGACCGTATACAGGCCGGCAAACACCATGCTCTTGATATCTTCAAAGCCCGGCAGCACCGTTGCGCACGGCCGATCGACCTCCGTAATCGTGTCGCCCACCTTCGTATCCGCGACGTTTTTGATCGTCGCCACAAAGAAGCCCACCTCGCCGGCAGTCAGCTCCGTCAGCTCCACCGGCTTCGGCGTCATCACGCCCATACTCTCGACATCGAACTGCTTCCCATTCGACATCACCTTGATCTTCATGCCCTTGCGCAGCTTCCCGTTGATGATGCGCGCCAGCACAATCACCCCGCGATACGCGTCAAACCAGCTATCAAAGATCAGCGCCTGCAGCGGTACCTCCGGATCACCCAGCGGCGGCGGCAGCAGCGTCACCACCGCTTCCAGAATCGCCGCCACATTCAGTCCCGTCTTCGCGGAAACCGCAATTGCATCATCCGCCGGCAGCCCCACCGACTTCTCGATCATCTCCTTCGTCCGCTCAATATCGGCCGACGGCAGATCGATCTTGTTGATCACTGGAATAATCTCGAGCCCGTTCGAGATTGCCAGATACGCATTCGCCAGCGTCTGCGCCTCTACACCCTGCGACGCATCCACCACCAGCAGCGCGCCCTCGCACGAAGCCAGCGACCGCGACACCTCATACGAAAAATCCACATGCCCCGGCGTGTCAATCAGGTTCAGCTGGTACAGGTCGCCGTCATTCGCCTTGTACATCATGCGGACGGTATGCGCCTTGATCGTGATCCCCCGCTCGCGTTCCAGATCCATCGCATCCAGCACCTGCGCCTGCATCTCGCGCGACGAGAGCGATCCCGTCATCTCCAGCAGACGGTCAGACAGTGTGGACTTGCCGTGGTCGATATGCGCGATGATCGCAAAGTTGCGTATGTGCTGAGGATCCATGCCGGTCCTTCTATCTTACAGTCGCGCCCGCTCGCCTTCCGCAGTGCCTCAGAAGCTATCAAATAGCTCCATCAAAGCCGTCATCTCAACCAGGCCGTCAACTCCAACGAAGCCTTGACCTCGAGCAAGCCATGACCAGAAGGAAGCCTCATCTGCACTGACGCCGCAGCCGTTCAGCTTTCTCGCATGAGCGTCATGGAGACCCCTGTATTTCGTTGTTGCTGTTGCTTGGTTGGTCGACACATCACAGACTGTGGTTCAGACAGAGAACGGACTCGCCCCAACCGCCGGATCCACCCACCCAAACCGCATCTCCCGTCCTTCCCCTCGCCACTGAGAGGGCGTCCGCGACTCCACCCAGTCCTGCGGCACCGCCGGCCCACTCGCCGCCGCCACGCTCTGCGCAAACGCCGCCCGCAACGCCCGCTTCTGCTCCGCCCCAACCGCTCCCGGCTCCGGCGACACCAGCAGCACCGTCCCGCTTCCCGACACCGCCCGCAGCCATTGCTCCGTCAGCGCCCAGGGCACCTTCGCCGTAATCGGCACACAATCCGCATCGATCGCAAAGAAAGCACGATGCTGCGGCAGCCGAAACGCCAGCGTATTCACCCCCATGCGCCGCGTCCGCTCCCACGCGCGCCCGCTCACATCATCGCCCGTCCTCTGCGCGTCAAAAATCCCCGCCGCCAGATGCCCCACCGTGTTGCACCCCAGCACCATCCGGTCCTCGCCCGCCGCCGTCCGAATATCGCGATACAGCCCCGCAATAATCTCTGCATTCGTCTGCGATCGATCGTGAAAGCTCCATCCATCCATCGTCGGCGATGCCCCCATCTGGAACCCCCACTGCCCCAGCAGCTCCCACGTCGTGAAGTCATGCTTGATCAGCCGATACCCCCACGCCCGCGCCTCCCGCACCACCGCCAGCGCCGCCGCTCGCGCTTCCGGCACCGTCGGGTCATACGCCCGTCCTTCCTCGCGATCGGCACGCTTCCCAAACCGAACCGCCGGCAGCAACTGTCCCGCAGGCGTCTCAGCCGGCGCTCGCAGTGGCCGAATCCATACCCCCGGAACCACCTCGCGCGCCCGAATCTCCTCCGCCAGCTTTGCCATATCCGGAAACGTCGCCCGATCCTGGTAGCCGTCGTCGATGACGGTAAACGGCCGCGGCCCACTCCCCGGCGCCAAGGCTCGCATCAGCTCCGCATCCCGTAAAATCCCCGCCGGCGTGTTCTTTCCATACGCGTAGTACCAGTCGTTACTGCCGAAGATCGTCCCCACCGGCAGCCCGCCCCGCTCCGTTCGCAGCGGAGCCTCCGGCGCCATCAACCGGCACAAACCCTCCGCCGCCGCAAACACCGTCTCCCCCGCCTGCCCCTCCCGCTGAACGATCCGCGCCAGCCCCAGCTGCCGATCCCCCAGCATCACCCCGTTCCCGCCATTGCGCACATCCAGCCAGAGCGAGATCCCCTCCGTATCCACCTGCCAGAACGCAAACGCCCCCGCCCCCGTCCGCACCCCATAACCATGCGTTCCACCTGCCGTCTCAAGCAGGCAATACCACGGCAGCACCCGCTCCGGCTGCATCGGCAGCCACGCCAGATCCCCATAGCTCCGCTCCCACGCATCCCCCAGAACCCGCGTCTCCGCAGCCGTCACCCCCATCCACCGCAGATGCACCCGCCGCACCGGCACTCCGGGTGCATGCATGGACACCGCCACCTCCCGCGCACTCACCGCGCACCGCACCTCCATCCCCCCAGCCGACCACGTCTCCCCCGCCCGCGTCAGAGCCTCCGCTGCCCCATCCTCCGCCTCACCCCGCACCACGGACGCAAACTCCGGCTGCCGCACCACCGGCACAAACGCCGCCCCCAAAGCCCGAGGCGCTCCCACCAGCGGAGCCGCCGCGCCTACCAGCGAGGTCGCACCCAGCCCCTGCAACACACGTCGTCGGGAAACAGAAGCCAAAGCCGGTGGAAGCCGCACAGAACCCTCGCTTTCTATCTCCGTGACATCCTCTTCTCTGCCAGTCGGAGCCTACTGTGGCGGCCGCGGAGCAAAGTACCCCTTGCTCGCCCGAACCTTATACCGCGGATCCAACGCCTGCAGATAGATCGTCCGGAACGCCCCATTATCCACCAGGTTCGCCGGCCGGTACTGCAGCGAGTACTGCGACCGCAGCTCCTGCTCAATATTCCGAAACCCCGTCGCCACATCCTCCAGCTTCGTCGGATAAAACGCCTGCCCGCCCGTCGCGTCTGAGATCACCTTCAGCGTCTCATCGCCCTTGTCCTTCGTCGGGCTCAGGTTCGTCGAAATCGTCTCCACAATCGTCTCCGACCGCTGGCACATCTTGATCGCATCCGACATCTCCGCACGCGAATAGTTATCATCTCCGTCCGACAGCAGAATCAGCACCTTCCGCACCGCCAGGTCATCCCGCAGCGTCAGCATCTGTTCGTGGCACGTCTTGTACAGCGCGTCGTAGAGCGCCGTTCCGCCACCCGGCCGCAGCTTTCGTATCCCTTGGTTCAGCGCATCCACAGAGTTCGTAAAGTCCTGCGCCAGATTGGTCTGAATATCAAATCCCTCCACAAACGCCCGATCGTTCCGGTGCATCGTCTGCAGAAAGAACTCCACCGCCGAATCCTGCTCAAACTGAAATCGCGACCGGATTGACGACGACGTATCCACCATCACGCCCACCCGCAGCGGCAGGTTCGTCTGTTGGCGAAAGCCCACTACCGCAATCGGTGGCTTACCATCATCCAGCAGGCCAAAGTTTTCCTGCTTCAGCCCCGTCACAAATCGCCCCTTCTTGTCCGTCACTGCAAAGATCAGGTTGACCTCGTTCACCTGCACCTTGAACGTCGTGCTCGCCTCCTCATCCGCCGGCACCTGTTGCCCCGCACTAACCGTCGGAGCCGCCGCGCTGCTCCCGGGCGCAGCCGCACTCGGTGCCGAAGCCGCCGGTGGCACACCCTGTTGCACTGTCGGCTGTTGCACCACCGGTTGTTGACCAGAAGGCTGTTGTGCCGCCGGCTGTTGCCCAGCCTGTTGTGCCGCCAACTTCGGCGCGGAACTCACCACCCCTGCAGGCTGCGGCGCCTCCGGAACCTGTGCCATTCCAGGCTCTGCGAAACAAAAAACAAGGCCCGCCAGCAAAGCGAGATCAAGGAAACTGCGGAAACACCGAACGCGATCGATCACGCGATCGATTCTACTGGCTTTCACCGCTCGCCTGCGCCGGCGCCGGAAGCTCCGCCCGCAACTCCTCCAGAAACCGCACCAACTCCGCCGGCAATGGAGCCTCTGCCACCAGCGGCTTTCCCGTCCGTGGATGCGCCAGCTCCAGCCGCGCCGCATGCAGAAAGTTCCGCTGGAGCTGCAGCACCCGTGGCTCACCAGACGTTCGCTCGCCCAGCGCCCGCGGCATAGTCACTGCCCTCGGCACAGTCACCGCTCGCAGCACCGCCGCCGCACCATACACCGTATCCCCCACCACCGGGTGCCCCAGTGCCTGCAGATGCACCCGGATCTGGTGCGTTCGCCCCGTCTCGATCGTTACCTCCACCCGCGTAAACGGTCCAAACGCCGTCTGCAATCGCTCCAGAACATGCACATGCGAGATCGCACTCCGAACCCCCGTCGCCTCGATTGGCCGCCGCGTCGTCATCCGCGTCCGGCGAATCAGGTCCCGCCCAATCGGCAGCGTCACCGTCGTCTCCTCCTTGCGCACATGCCCCTGCACCAGCGCCAGATACGTCTTGTGCACCGTCCGCTCGGCAAACGCCTCCGACAACTTGGCATGCGTACGGTCGTCCTTCGCCACCAGAATCAGCCCGCTCGTCCCTTTATCTAACCGATGTACGATCCCCGGCCGCAGCTCCCCGCCCATCGACGAAAGCTCCCCCGCAAAGTGGTGCATCAGCGCATTCACCAGCGTTCCCGCAGACCGCGGATCCGTATCCTTCGCCACCGTCTCTTCCTCGCCGCCCACCTCATCCCCAGCCGCCTCCTCCCGCGCCTCCACCACCGGAGCCGCATTTCCCGCATGCACGCTCATCCCGGCCGGCTTGTCCACGATCACCAGAAACTCGTCCTCATACACAACCGCAAGCGGAATATCCTCAGCCGCCGCTTTGAGCGGTGCCGGCCGCGGCGATCCCGCAATAGCAATCCGCTCGCCCGGCGTGACCTTGTGCTTCGATGGCGCAGGCGCCCCGTTGATCAGCACCTGCCCACCCTCCACCAGCAACTGCACCCGCGACCGCGAGATCTCCGGAATCGCCTGCGCCAGGTACTGATCCAGTCGCATCCCCCGCGCCTCCGCCGGTGCCACAACGCTGTGCGTCGCCTCCTGCGCCCCCGGTGCATACGGATCCAGCTCGAGCCGCGGAATCACCGGCGGCCCCGGCTCTTCCACCCCCCGCGTCGCCCGATACTCCGCCCGCACCGACCGGTGTCGCTGACCCTTCGGCAACATGTTCTTCGATGGCATCCCTAACTCCCCTTCTCGTTCGTTTGCTCATGACCAAAACCGTTATCGCGCCCCATCACCCCACCCTTAACACCCCCGTCATCCCGACCGGAGGTTGCACCCTGACCACCGTCATCTCGACCGAAGCCCGCAGCCTTACCACCGTCATCTCGACCGAAGGCCGAAGGCCGCAGCGGAGAGATCCCTTCTTCTTCAAAGCCACCCCACATCACCAGCACCCCACCCACTGCCACCATCCCCACTGCCACCCATTGCAGCGGATCAAGCAGCATCAGAAATCCCGCGCCTCGATCGTAAAAGTAAGGAATCCGCAAAAAACTCAACCCAAACTGCACCACCCCCACCATCACCAGCCCCGCCCCGGCAACTCGCCCATCAACCTGCTCGGAAGGCCGCCGCTCGCGCATCGCCCCATACAACACGACCGTAATCCCCAGCGCCGCCACTGCCGCATACAGCGCCACCGGTTGCTCCCTGTACCCCGCCAGCGATGTCCGCAGACCAAACCGCGTCGGCAGCCCCGGATCCGATCCCTCCGCCATGTGCCCCATCGCCAGAAACGCCCACAGCAGCGTCCCGGGCGCCGCCCATGCATCCAGCGATCGCCGTAGCGGCATCCGCTTCCAGTGCAGATACACCACCGTCGCCGCAGCTGTCAGGACCAACCCGCCCGCCGTCAGCGAAGGCACCGTTAAAAGCAGCACCGGTGCCGCAGTAAAGCTTTTGAAGTTCATCGCCACCAGCAGCAGCCGCGACGTCACAAACGCCGCAAACACCGCAAACATTCCTGCATCCCACAGCTCGTCCGGCGACACCCCCGCCATCCTCGCCGTCCGCAGCGACATGGAAATCGCCGCCGCCAGACCCAGCGCCGCTACCACCCCGAAGGTAGGCAGGTACAGGTGGCCAAGATGGAGCAGGGTTGGATGCACGTCCTCTACAGGCTATCGTGCGGCGCGCTCACCCGTGGAGGGGAGCCGAAGAAGAAAGAAAACCGATCCGCTGGGCCGTGCGTCGAGTCGCTGGTGAACCCGTCTAAGACGGTGGGACCCCGCCGTGGCTCTTTAGGCATTCCGGACTGGCGGACACTGCACACCGAGCCATATCTACGAGCTGGATCCCTGTTCAATGAATATTGGTTCAACCAGCGTTGGTCGCGCACCTGCTTTGCAGACCGGTTTCTTGAGTTGGATGCTACCGGCAGATGTTTGGATTGGCAAGTCAACTCCATAAACCAAACGTTGTATTGCTTTCCCCGAAATGACATATCGCCTTGCGAAAGCCCCACTCGTGCAAATTCACCACAGGGATGAGCGGTCGATCTTTCTCACTCACCCTTCACAATCTCACGCACCCTTCACATTCTCTGGAACCGCCACCTCATCAAACGCATCCGCCAGTGCCTGCAACCGCTCCGCCACGCCCTGCCCCGTCAACGGCTTTCCATGTCCCACCGCGACCGTAAATGGCTCGAGCGCCGCCAGCTTCTCAACCGATCTCCGCGCCCCCGCCCAGTCCGACGTAAAGTAAGCCGGCGGTCCATGCAGCTCCGGCTGCTGGGCAATCGCCGCCTCAAAGAAGCTCTCGGGCTTCGTCGTGCAAAACGCATCCCCCACCAGCAGCGTCTTGTCACTCCCTCGAAAGAACGAAACATGCCCCGGCGTGTGTCCCGGCGTGTGCAGCAGTGTCCATCCCGGCATATCCGCGACCGTCAGCTCCGCCCCTTCGCCCGGCAGCGCCTTCAGCCGGCTCCCCAGGTTGATCGGCTCCTTCGGGTACGTCGGCGACAGCAGCGACATCAATCCCCCGCCCGCGTGCCAGTTCGGTGCGTCATACGCCCGTTTTCCCGTCAGGTACGGAAACTCCATCGGATGCGCAAAGATCGGGCAGTCCCACCCGTCCGCCAGCTCCGCAGCCTCACTCACATGGTCAAAGTGCCCATGCGTCAGCACAACCGCATTCGCCGGCCGCCCGAAGTTCTTCTCCGCCCATGTCCGTATCCGGCCACCCGAACCCGGGATCCCCGCATCGATCAGCGTCCACGTCCCATTCGCATGCGTGATCCCAAACACATTGACGAACACAATCCGCAAGCCCTTCAACCCCGGCGCAATGTCGTCCAGCGACGTAACCTGATCTTCCGGAATCTCGATCTTCTCCATGCAATCCCCCTTCGGCGTCCTTCCACCTTGGATGCCAGCTTCCCCCTCATCAGCGTGGCCGCACCCTCTACTGGTCCGTCCCCACCTTCGGCAGCACCCGCCGCGGATGCGCCGCCCGATCCGCCTTTACCAGCAGCGCCCGCACCCGCGCCTCCACATCATCCGCCCCCACCCCCACCACCTCCGATTGCAACGCCCCATCCGCATCAATCGTGAAGTAGTGCGGCAGCCCATCCACCCCGTACCGGTTCGAAAGCTCATGGCGCCCATCCAACACCTGCGGCCACGTCATCCCGTTTGCCGCCACATACTGCTTCCATGCCGCCTCATCCTCGTCCCACGACACACTCACCAACGTAAACGGCTGCCCCTTAAAGTCCGCCGCCAACCTTTGCAGCCGCGGCAAAAACTGCCGGCACGGCACACACCACGTCGCCCAAAAATCCAGCAGCACCACCTGCCCATGCAACCCATCCAGCGACACCGTCCGCCCATCCATCGTCTTCACCGAAAACGGCGGCGCCATCGTCGCCCGAGCCAGCGCCGGAGTCGCCAGGTAACTTTGTGCCCGCGCCCGATACCGGTCATCCGCCGGCGCCATCTGCAGATAGCGCGTAAACGCCTCTCGCGCCGCCTCATCCTTGCCCATCGCCGCCAGCGCCCGCCCATCCAGATACACCGCCGATCGCAGCTCCGGATCATGCCCGATCGCCGCCTTCAGCGCCGCATCCGCCTCCGCCAGCTCCTTCGGCGTCGGCTGGTCCTCATTCAAATGAAGCACCGCAGACCCATGCAGCAGCTCCGCATAGGCCTTGTCCTTCGGCCCTGCCGAGATCGCCGCAAACCCCGTCGCCGCCCGGATCGCCTCTTCCCATTGCCCAGCACGAAAGCTCAGCGTCGCCACCCGTTCCAGGCACTCCGCACTTTGCCCCCTTGCAAGCGCACTTGCCTTTTCCCAATGCCCCACCTGCTCAGCGACCGTCTGTCCCCCCGCCCGCGCCGCGCTCACCTCTGCCGCAAACGTCGGATCACGCCGAAACGCCGCCGTCGCCCCCACCTCGCCAACCTGCTGCCCCCACGCCGTCGCGGTTGCTGCAAGCAAAAGCATCTCAGACATCCCACAACACACACGCCGCAGGCCCATAAACTCGCTCAGCAAATACGATCAGAGAAAACACCGAAACCAGCAACCTAGAACCTAAACTACCCAACCCGACGCTCTTCCAGCACCTCATCGAGCGCATGCGCCAAAGACCCCGCCCGAGACCGCATCGCACTTTGCGTCTGCGTCAACGATCCGTCCAGCGACTCAAACCGCGCCCGCAGCTGCGCCAGCTCATCGGCAATGTTCAGCGCCGCCAGCACCGCCACTCGCAGTGAATCGACCGTCCCACCCATCGCCGACACCGCCCGCATCTTCGCATCCACACTCGCCGCCAGCCGCTCGATATAAGCCGGATCCGTCCCCCGCAGATGGTAAACCTGATCGTAAATCTCCACCGCCACCGCCGATGCTCCCGTCCCGCCTTCGCTCTCGCTCATCCCATCTCCTCCCGCACCCTGCATCCTTGCCGCCGCGCCGTACCGCCCATACCGTTCACCTACCGTCCCGCCCCGCCGTCCCTGGTTGTCAACCGAAGGGATCTACTTCCGCCCTGCCTTCTTTGTTGTCATCCCGTAGGGATCTGCTTCTGCCTTTGCCCCCACCCTGTCATCCCGACCGAACGCAGCGCAGTAAAGAAGACCCGTTTCTGTCCTTCACCCAGCTCCGCGGCACGAAACAACCCCACCTAAATCAACTCATCCATCTGGTGCAACATCTTCTCCACCCGCTGCCGTACCTGCTCGCGCTCTTGTCGCAACGCCTGCAACTCGTTCGCCGCCGTCTCCGAGCTCTCGCCGTGCTCCCGCTGCTCCCGGGCCAGCTCCTCCTTCAGCCGAGCCACCTCGGCCTCCGCCGCCGCCCGCGTCTCTCGCTCCCGCTTTACAATCTCCACCGCGCGGTAAACCTTCTGCTCAAGCGCCTGAAACTCGTCAACGCTGATCGGTGCGGATGTGCTCATCAAATGCCCTCGCGACTCTAGTGTCCCACGAAAAGTATAGGGCGATCGTGCCGGAAGCTGCCCTCCAAAACACAACAGGAGGACTCACGCCAGATGCGCCCCCTCCACCTCCGCAATCGCCTGCTCTTCTTCATCGGTCATCCCGCAAGGGCCTGCTGCTTGAGGTCTCACTCCGTCGGGATCTGCTCCTTGAGTTCTCACCCCGCAGAGGCCTGCTGTTTTAGTTGTCACCCCGTAGGGATCTGCTGTTGCCTCTGCTCTTGCCTTCGCTTCGAAGGGGGGAGAGACTTCAGCCCTGACGTATGCCTCCTCGCAGCAGGCCCATACCCCATTCCAGCGGATAGGCAGAGCCATACCTACATCCGCTGCACCCCACCCATCTCCGTCAGGGCCGTCGTAATCCGTCCCGCCATCTCCACCAACTCGCCCTCCGTCAACGTCCGCGTCCCCGACTGAAACACCACCCGCAGCAGCAGCGAATGCCTCCCCACCGGCACCGCCTTCCCCTTCGGATCGCGAAAGATCTCCACCGGCAGTAACCGCTGCAGATCCGGCAGCGCCATCGCCTCAATCGTCGCCGCAATCGTGTGCCACTGCATCGTGTCCGGAAACACAAACGAAAAATCCCGCTCCACCGCCTGGTAGCGCGAGATCTCCCGCGCTGTATGCGGTCGCATCGGCAACCCCAGCAACTCCCCTATCTCGATCGTCGCCAGGTACACCGGCTGCCGCAGCTTGCGCGTCGCCCCCTCCGCCCGCGCCAGCTCGCCGAACACCGCCATCGGCCGTCCGTGCAGCAGCGCCACCCCACCCCGGCCCGGCTCAATCCACGCCGGCAACCCCGCCTGGCTGAAGCGCAGCGCCGCCGCCCCACCCTCCATCGCAAACATCGACGCCATCGACTCGATCGCCCCCTTCATCTCAAAGATCGGCACCTCCTCGCGGCTGTACAGGGCCGTTCCCCCCATCGTCGCCGACGTCATTCCCAGCACCAGCGACGGCCTCTCGATCACATCCTCCACCCCGTCATCGCCCGCCGCCGTCGTCCCGAGAAACACCTGCCCCTGCTCAAACAGCCGGGCCTCCCGCACATCGCGGTTCAGGTTACCCGTCAGCATCGCCACCATCCCCGGCAGCATCGTCGGCCGCAGCAGAGAGGCCTCCGCCGACAGCGGGTTCTCCATCGCCACATGCCGCAGCGATTTGCCCTCCGCCGTCTCTGTACCCTCAGGCGCAAACATCGCCGCCTCCACCGCCGAGGCAAACGTCGACGAAATCGCCTCCGTAAACCCAAGCGCCAGCAGCCGCGTCCGCACCGCCTCCTCGCCCCGCGCCGTCCCGTGTCGCCGCACCGGCAGCGGTGCCGGCAGCGTAGTCGCAAACCGGTTGTACCCAAATACCCGCGCGACCTCTTCGATCAAGTCAATCTCCCGCTCAAGGTCGAGCCGCCACGACGGCAAGCTGACGGCATATCTGCCCTCCCCCTCGCTCTTCATCTCGCACCCAAGCGACATCAGGTATCGCTCGATCAGTGCCTCCGACAGCGCCGACTCGCCCGCGACGTCGTCAACCGTCGTTCCCAACTGCCGCTGCACCTCCCGCACCGACAGCCCGATTGCTTCCCGCATCGCCGACCGCCGCTCGATCTCCGGCATCACCACGTCCACCAGATCGCCCTCGAGGGAGCCGCCTTCCTCCAGGATCAATCTCGACACCAGCGCATTCGCCACCGGCGCGGCGTTGAAGTCCGCCCCGCGCTCAAACCGGTGGCTCGCGTCCGTGTGCAACCCATGCCGCCGCGCCGACCGCCGCACCGCCGCCGGGTCGAACCACGCCGCCTCCACCAGCACATTCTTCGTCTCGGGCGTAATCATCGACTCCCATCCGCCCATCACCCCCGCCAGCCCCAGCGCCTTCCGCTCATCGGCCACCACCAGGTCATCCGCCTCAAGCGTCCGCGTCGTGCCATCCAGCAATCGCAGCGTCTCGCCCTTCCGCGCCAGCCGCACCACGATCCCGCCCTCGATCGTGTCCAGGTCAAACGCATGCGTCGGGTGCCCCATCCCCAGCAGCGTAAAGTTGCTCGCATCGACTGCATTCGAGATCAGCTTCTGACCCAGCAGCTCGAAATACGTCCGCACTCGTCCTTCACTCGGCCGGATCCGCACACCTCGCAGCACCTGTGCCGTAAACCGTCCGCACAGCGGCTGGGCCTCTTCCTCGATCCACACCGGAAACAGCGCCTCAGCCCTTCGCGATGCCGGCATCTCCGCCTGGAGCGGCGGCAGCGCGAGCGCGTACATCGTCGCCACCTCCCGCGCGATCCCGTAGTGGTTCATCGCGTCCACCCGGTTGGTCGTAATGTCCATCTCGAACAGGTGCCCGTTGGGCTCCCCCGTCGCCGAAATGCCGAGATCGTGGACACCCTCGACCGCGATCCCTCGCAGGGTCAGGTCGTCGGCAAGTTGTCGGTCAGAGACGGAAATCGGGGGCAGGGTGGCGCGAAGCCATGCAGTCAGAATCTTCATGTGAGGGCAGAGCTAGTGTACCGAGTCCGGCGCGAGAGACCCGTCTCGCTACCTGAAATCCCGGCGACCGCGCGAACCTCATCGAAAACCGCCCCAACCCCAACCGAAACCCGCTTAACCTCAACCGAAACGCTACGCAAACTGCTCCAAAAACCGCATGTCGCCCGAGTAAAAGTAGCCAATATCGCTCACCCCATGCAGAATCATGGCAATCCGCTCCACCCCCATCCCAAATGCGAACCCGCTGATTCGGCTTGGGTTATACGCCTCTGGATCGAGTCCCAACCGGCGCCGCTCTTCCCGGACCGCCCCAAAGACAGCAGGGTCCACCATCCCACACCCCAAAAGCTCTATCCATCCTGAATGCTTACACTTACGGCACCCCGACCCACCGCAGAAGATACAAGAAATCTGCACATCCGCCGACGGCTCCGTAAACGGAAAGAAGCTAGGGAAAAACCGAGTCCTCACATCCGCCCCGAACAAAGCCTTCATCGCATGGTCCAGCGTCCCTTTCAGGTCCGAAAACGTGATGTCCGGTCCCACCGCTAACCCCTCTACTTGGTGGAAGATAGGCGAGTGCGTCGCATCCGCCGCATCGTTCCGGTGTACTTTTCCCGGGATGGCAATGCGCAGCGGCGGATCGCTCGCCACCATCGTCCGTATCTGTACCGGTGACGTATGCGTCCGCATCAGCAGCCGATCCCGCGACGGCTTTCCTTCCTGCCCTGCCACCAGCAGCGTGTCCTGTGTATCGCGCGCTGGATGATTGGGTGGGAAATTTAAAGCCTCAAAATTGTAAAAGTCCGTCTCCACCTGCGGCCCCAGATTGACGGAATACCCAAGGTTTTCGAACACCCTGACCACTGCCTGCATCGTCTCGATCAGCGGATGCGGGATGCCGGGCCGGCGAACCAATCCGGGCAGCGAGAGATCCAGTCCGGCAGCGACCACGCGCGTCTGTTCGGTGGCCGGAATCTCCGCATCCCGCGGACCTTCTCCCTCGAGTGCTGCGTCCACCGCTTGCTTCAACTGATTAAACCGCACTCCCAGTGGCTTGCGAGCTTCAGGCGGTGCCGATTTGAGCCACGCATCTCCGATCAGCTTGAGCCGGCCCTGTTTGCGACCCAGCCAATGCAGCCGAAACGCTTCCCGCTCCCCCCTTGTGGTAAGCGCGCCAGCCTCCGTCGAGACCTCAGCCTCCAAGGCCTCAAATGCTTCATCTAGCGTGGATTCTTCGTAGTTCGGAAGTCGCGGAGTCTCAGTCACCATGGGCGTTCTTCAAGAGTAAACGACCGCCTCAGAGAGCCGAAAATGCAATCAGCACCACCAGCGCTCCCAGGGCCAGCGACCGCTTGTCCGTGATTGCATAAACTACTGGATCCTCATCCAGTTGCCCGCGGCTCGCGAGCATCCACAGCCGGCTCAGCCAAAGCAACAGCACCGGTACCAGAAGCCACAAGCGTGTCGAATGGCGGTACAGCTCATGCGCGTTCGACAAGTTCGAGATATACAGGGTAAAGACCACCACCGAGGCGTACGCCGAAGATGATCCGAAGCTCCGAAGTTGCTCGATATCTTCCACATGGTAGCCCCGCCCTTTGGACATCACGCCGCCGCGAGCCTTCAGGTTCTCCATCTCGGCAAATCGCTTCACAAAGGCAAGTGACAGGAAAAAGAAGATGCTGAAGCCGGCCAGCCACGTTGAAACGCCGACCCCTGTGGCCGCTGACCCTGCCAGAATCCGAATGGTGTACAACCCCGACAGCACAATCACATCAATCAGCAGCGCGCGCTTCCACCGCAGGGAGTACGCCAGGGTTGTCGCCGTGTAGAAAAGGAGCCAGCCCAGGAAGGAGTACGGTCGCGGCAACGCCGATACGGGCGAAAATGCGATCACCACACGGGGCACCGCAAGCGCCAAAGCAAGGGCACATACAAAAAATAACCCGACCACCGCAACGCCATGGATCGCCGAGAGATCTCCCGCGGCGAACGGCCGGCGGCGCTTTCGTGGATGCGTCCGGTCCGCTTCAATGTCCAACAGATCGTTGATGATGTACGTCGCCGACGCGCACAGACCGAACGACAGAAAGGCTACCACCGCGCCCGCAATCAGACCGATCGACCGCACGTGCGCCAGCAGCAACGGCAGGAAGATGAGAACGTTCTTCGCCCATTGGTGTAGCCGAATTGCCTTGAGCCAGGCCCGAAGAGGGGAGGCGCGTTCCACAAAACTGCGCGTCGGCTTAATATTCTGAGTCTTCAGACCAGAAAGCAGCCCCCGCGTTGGGTTCGCCACCAGGACCTCCGCCCCGTTCGCCGCACACGCCCCGAGCAGTGGCAGGTCGGCACTCGCGTTGCCGATGTAGCAGAAACCCTCAGGAAACCTGGCCTGGAACGCTGCTAGTTTGTTCGCGCCAGCCAGATTATGCGATCCATCAGACGCCAGAACGCCCGAAAACAGACCCACATGCGCTGCTACCCGGTCTGCCAGAACGCGGTCCGCAGCCGTTGCAAGATAGAGGCTCCGGCCCGTGGCATGTTGTTGCTCCAGATACTGCAGAAGCTCCCGATTGTAAGGAAGGTGGACCACATCAAGCTCGACCGCGTGCGTGATATGCCGCTTCAGGGCGGCCTTCCCGCCTCGCAGCCAACCGGGGATACGCAACAGCTGTGCCGGAGACTGCCGAGCGAGGGCCAGCGTGGAATCGATCAGCGTATCGGATCGAACCAGGGTTCCGTCCAGATCCACGCAAAGCGGCAGCACAGACGCAGGCACAGGCACAGGCACAGGCACAGGCACAGGCGAATCGATTGCGGTGACCTCTGTCGAGATCGGATCCTGTGGCATCATGTTGGTGCTCCTGAGCTTACATGGGCGTCCGGCCCCACGGACATCGTCTCACAGCAAGATTATTCGTGGCACCAAGCTGGTGAAACCTTCAAACCGCTCTCCACGTCATTATCATGGATCAGTAGATCATCTTCCGTTACCAACCGACCGCAAGGAATCAGAGACGGATCAAGTGAGCGTGCATGGCGTCTGTATCGACTGAACAGGAACCCCTCCAGCAGCACGAACCCCCACTCGCCCTCCCTCCCGCCGAGCCTGAGCGGACGCCTCCGGTCGCCTCGCGCAAGGGCTCGATCGCACGCAAACTAATCCTCGCCGCGATCATTCTGCTCGCAATCGCTAGCGTCATCTGGAAGGTTCGCGCCAATCAGCGTCAACAGGATGCCGAGACGGAGAAGTTAGCCGCTGCCGCCGACCGGCCGGTGCCAGTTTCTGTGATCCCCGTCCAGCAGAAAAATATGCCAATTTACCTGACGGCGCTCGGCACCGTGACTGCTTACAACACAGTTACTATCCGATCGCGGGTCGATGGCCAGCTCATGCGAGTTAACTTCCGCGAGGGCCAGGCTGTCCACAAGGGCCAACTCCTGATCGAGATCGATTCCCGCCCCTACCAGGCAGCACTTGAGCAGGCGCAGGGACAGCTTGCCCGCGATCAAGCGAACGCCAAGAACGCAGATGCTGAAGCTTCCCGGTACACCGCGCTCTACCAGGCTGGCGTCGTTAGTCGCGAAAGCCAGCAGGCCCAGATCTCCACTTCCGGCCAGGCTACGGGGACCCTGGCCGCGGATAAAGCCGCCATTGACGCAGCCCACGTTAACCTTGCCTATACCAGGATCATGTCGCCAATCGATGGCGTCGTCGGCCTCCGTCAGGTAGATCCCGGCAACATAGTTCACGCGGCAGATACTACCGGCCTCGTCGTGGTAACGCAGTTGCAGCCTATCTCCATCATCTTCACACTTCCTGAGGACTACCTGCCGCAGGTCCTGCAGATGACTCGCTCCGGCAAGCGCCTGACGGTGGAGGCCTACGACCGCTCCGAAACCACGCACCTCGCCAGTGGCAGCCTGCTCACCGTCGACAACCAGATTGACACAACGACCGGAACCGACAAGGTAAAGGCCGTCTTTGAAAATCGGGAAAATACCTTGTTCCCGAATCAGTTCGTGAATGTTCGACTGATTCTTCAACAGCGTCCTGACGCGCTTGTGATTCCGGCCGCCGCCGTGCAAACCGGATCACAAGGTAGCTTCGTGTACGTCCTGCGTGATGGCGACCCGCCAAAGGAGCTGCAGGATGCCAACGCCGCGACTCGGAACGGCGGCAAAGGCCGCAAGTCAGCGGGAGCGGCGACTGCACCCGCGACCAGTGGGGGCGCGCAGGCCAACCGGACCTCGCCTCACTACGTGATCATGCAGCCGATCAAGGTGGATCTCACCGAAGGCACGCAGGTCATCCTGGCAGAAGGCCTGAAGGCCGGCGACCAGATCGTCATCGACGGCCAGGAACGACTCAAGAACGGGAGCCGTGTCGTCCCACATGCCGCCGCGCAGCGCACTGCTACCCCCGCGGCCCAGGGCGCCGCTTCGGCTGACAGCCGGAACCCGGCCACAGGCGATGATGCTGGGAAACCGGTCGATCGAATGGATACGCGCCGACCGCGAAAGAGTGCGCAGACGCAGCACGGCACAGCGGGGCAACAACCATGAGTCCGTCACGGCCATTTATCCTCCGGCCAGTGGCCACCTCGCTTCTGATGGTGGCCATTTTGCTTGCCGGTTTCGTCGCTTACCAACAGCTTCCGGTTTCGGCCTTGCCGGAGGTCGACTATCCCACCATCCAGGTCATGACCTTCTATCCCGGGGCCAGCCCGGATGTCATGGCAAGCTCGGTCACGGCTCCGCTTGAGCGGCAGTTCGGCCAGATCCCCGGGCTCGCGCAGATGACCTCCACCAGCTCCGGCGGTGGCAGCGTCATCACCCTCCAGTTCGATCTGTCGGACTCGATCGACGTCGCCCAGCAGGACGTACAGGCCGCTATCAATGCCGGCACCAGCTATCTGCCAAAGGATCTTCCAAACCCGCCCGTCTACAGCAAGGTCAACCCGGCTGACGCACCGATCCTTACCCTTGCGCTCTCCAGTGACTCCCTCGCGCTTTCAAAGGTTGAAGACCTTGCTGACACACTTCTCGCGCAGAAGATCTCGCAGCTCTCCGGTGTCGGTCTGGTCTCAATCAATGGCGGCCAGAAGCCTGCCGTCCGCATCCAGGCCAATCCCACCGCTATGTCGAACTACGGCCTCAGCCTTGAGGATATGCGTACCGCGCTTGGCACGGCGAATGTGGACCAGGCAAAGGGCAACCTCAATGGCGCCCGACAGGCTTACACCATCGGCGCGAATGATCAGCTTCTCTCGAGCGCCGACTACAGCAACGTCATCATCGCGTATCGCAACGGTTCACCCGTTCGCCTCTCAGACGTGGCCAACGCCGCGGACTCCGCCGAGAACCTTTACCTCGCCGCCTGGATGGGGTTCTCCGCCCAGCCGGCCACCAAGGACGCTCCCGCCCGCGATCTGCAGCTTAAACCGGCCGTCATCATCAACATTCAACGGCAGCCCGGCGCCAATATCATCGGCGTCGTCGACAAAGTTCAAAAGCTGCTGCCCCAGCTGCGCAACTCGCTTCCTGCCAACGTTCTGCTCCAGGTCCTCACGGACCGGACCAACACCATCCGTGCCTCGGTCAAGGACGTTCAGTTCGAGCTTGTACTCACCGTTGCGCTCGTCGTAATGGTCATCTTTCTTTTTCTGCGGTCGGTCGCCGCGACCATCATCCCATCCGTGGCCGTCCCCCTCTCGATCGTCGGCACCTTTGGCGTCATGTACCTACTCGGCTACAGCCTGAATAACCTCAGTCTGATGGCCCTTACGATCTCGACCGGTTTCGTCGTCGACGATGCCATTGTCATGATCGAGAACATCAGCCGGCACCTTGAGGAGGGGGATGATCCTCTCACGGCCGCCCTCAAAGGCTCGGAGCAGATCGGCTTCACCATCGTCTCGCTCACCGTCTCGCTGATCGCCGTGCTGATCCCGCTGCTCTTCATGGGCGATATCGTCGGTCGCCTCTTCCGCGAGTTCGCCGTCACTCTGTCCGTTACCATCCTCGTCTCTGCCTTCGTCTCACTCACGCTGACGCCAATGATGGCCGCGAAGCTTCTGAAGCACACACCGAACAGCAAACAGACCCGTTTCTACAAGAAGAGCGAGGAGTTCTTCGAGTATGTGATTGCGCGCTATGGTGCCGGCGTTCGTTTTGTCCTTCGCCATCAAACCATCACCCTGCTTGTCACACTCGCCACCTTCCTGCTCACCGTGTTCCTTTACATCATCGTTCCGAAGGGCTTCTTCCCTGTACAGGACACCGGCGTTCTCCTCGGCATCACGGAAGCGCCGCAGACTATCAGCTTCTCCGCCATGGCTGCCGGGCAGCAGGTACTCGCCCGCAAGATCCTCGAGAACCCCGATGTTGACAGCGTCTCTTCCTTTATCGGCATCGATGGCACCAACACCACCCTCAACAGCGGCCGCATTCAGATCAACCTGAAAGACCGCGAGACCCGTACCCATTCCGCCATTGATGTCATCCGCGTTCTGCAGAACGACCTTTCCTCCATCACCGGCATTCAATGCTATCTGCAGCCGCTGCAAGACCTTACTGTCGACGATCGCATCAGTCGCACGCAATATCAGTACTCGGTTGAGGACGCCAATGCGGACGAGCTCGCCCTTTGGTCCAATCGCCTCGTCGACAAGTTCAAAACCATCCCCATCATGACCGACGTGGCCAGCGATCAGCAGCTCGAAGGTCTTGAGGCTCACCTGGTCATCGATCGCGACACCGCCTCCCGCCTCGGTATCACACCGCAGAACATCGATGACACCCTCGACGACGCCTTTGGCCAGCGCCAGGTTTCGACCATCTTCACCCAGCTCAACCAGTACCACGTCGTTCTTGAGGTTGCGCCCAGGTTCCAGCGCAACACCGATTCGCTCGACAACATCTATGTCAAAAGCTCGAACGGCACGCAGGTCCCGCTTTCCACTTTCACACATCTGGTCGAGCGCCCGGCCAGCCTGGCCATCAATCATCAGGGCCAGTTCCCAGTCGTCACCATTTCTTTCAATCTCGCGCCAGGCAAATCCATCGGCGACGCCGTCACCGCCGTCAACAAGGCTCGCAAGGAGCTCAATCTTCCGGCCAGCGTCAACGCCAGCTTCGAAGGCACCGCCAAATCGTTTGAGGCTTCTCTCCAGAACGAGCCCATCCTCATCCTGGCGGCGCTCATCGTCGTTTATATCGTTCTTGGTGTTCTCTACGAGAGTTACATCCACCCCATCACCATCCTGTCCACCCTGCCATCAGCCGGCGTCGGCGCCATTCTCGCTCTTCTTCTCTTCCATATCGATCTCTCTGTGATCGCGTTAATCGGCATCATTCTGCTTATCGGCATCGTCAAGAAGAACGCCATCATGATGATCGATTTCGCTCTCGAAGCCGAGCGCGATCGCGGCATGGAGCCCGAAAAGGCCATCTACCAGGCCTGCCTGCTGCGCTTTCGGCCCATCATGATGACCACCATGGCCGCCCTTCTCGGCGGTGTTCCGCTGGCCCTCGGCAGCGGCACCGGCTCTGAGCTCCGTCGGCCTCTCGGCATCGCCATCGTCGGTGGCCTGATCGTGTCTCAGGTTCTTACCCTCTTCACCACACCCGTTGTCTACCTCTTCTTCGATCGCATCGGCCGCAAATATTTCCATACCGCGGAGGCCAACGCGGAACTCTACGCCCATACCCACGAAGGCGTGCACGCGGCGGGAGACTAGGCATACCGTATGTCGTTCACCAATCCAGAACCCGGCGACACGACTCCGCAAGAGCACGCTCGCCCGGGTGACGCACAAAAGGCGTTCGGCGGCGCAGACGATCGCGCCGGTGACAAGACACCTACCGATCACGCCCGTCCATCCGATCGGCGCGACCCCGGCACGCTCGATCGTGAGACCCAGCCGGACAACAGCGAGCTCAACGAGGGTGGCGTCCACTTCTCTGCCCCTTTCATCAAGCGTCCGGTCGCCACCTCTCTGCTGTCGGTTGCTATCCTGCTCGCCGGCGCCGTCGGCTACAAGCTTCTTCCTGTCGCCAGCCTGCCCCAGGTGGAGTTCCCCGTCATCTCCGTTGGCGCCGGGCTTCCGGGTGCTGATCCCGAGACCATGGCCTCCTCGGTCGCCACCCCACTCGAACGCCAGTTTGCCAAGATCGCCGGCATCAATGAGATGACATCGTCCTCTTCGACCGGCTCAGCCTCGATCACTATGCAATTCGATCTGACTCGCGACGTTAACGGCGCTGCTCGCGATGTGCAAGCTGCCATCAACGCCGCGCAAAGTCAGCTGCCCGCAAACCTGCCCAATCACCCTACCTATCGCAAAATCAATCCGGCCGATGCGCCCATCCTGATCCTTGCACTCACCTCGGACACCCTGAAAGTGCCGCAGATCTACGATGCCTGCGACAGCATTCTGGCCCAGAAGATCGCGCAGGTCGAAGGTGTCGGGCAGACTTTCTGCGGCGGCAGCGCCAAGCCCGCCGTGCGTATTGAAGCCAATCCGATGCAGCTCAGCCAGAACGGCATCGGCCTTGAGTCGCTTCGCGCCGCCATTGGCTCCGTCAACGTCAACCAGCCCAAAGGCTATCTGCAGAACGGCTCGCAGCGCTGGAGCCTGAGCGCCTCCGACCAGCTCTTCGGCGCGGGCGCGTACGGTCCACTCATCATCTCCACCGATCGCGGTCCGGTCAGCTCCGCCCCGGCCAGCTCCGGTCTGCCGCAGGCGGTCGCGAGCGCCGTCACCATCACCCCCTCCAGCACCCCCGGAATCTCCAGCACGGGAGCTTCGACTACGACGTCTGCTCCGGCCACCGCCACCACTCCTAATGCGGACTCAGCTTCCATCACCAGCGGCGTCACGGCCCCCGGTCATGGCATCGTGCGCATACAAGATGTCGCTCGGGTCGTCGACTCCGTCGAAGACATCCACACCGGCGGCATGTTTAACGGCCAACCCGCCATCCTCGTCATCGTCTTTAAAACGCCGCAGGCCAACGTGATCGACACCGTTGATCACGTCCTCAAGCTCTTGCCGGCGCTCGAAGCGTCAATCCCCCCTTCGATCAACCTTCACGTCGCGCTCGATCGCACCACCACCATCCGCGCCTCCGTCAAGGATGTCACCCGCACTCTCGTTATCTCCATCCTGCTGGTCATTCTCGTCGTGTTTCTCTTCCTGCGCGAGGTCCGCTCCACCCTCATTCCGAGCGTCTCCGTTCCCCTCAGCCTGCTCGGCACCTTCGGCGTCATGTACCTGCTCGGCTATACGCTCGACAATTTAAGCCTGATGGCCCTCACCATCTCTACCGGCTTCGTCGTCGATGACGCGATCGTTGTCATCGAGAACATAAGCCGTCATCTCGAAGATGGTCTTTCTCCCTTTGAAGCCGCCATGCTTGGCTCAAAAGAGATTGGCTTCACGGTCCTTTCGATGAGCGTCTCGCTGATCGCGGTCTTCATCCCCATCCTGCTCATGGGCGGCGTCGTTGGCCGTCTCTTCCGCGAGTTCGCCGTCACCCTCTCGGTTGCCATTGCTGTCTCTCTCGTGGTCTCGCTCACCACCACGCCCATGCTCAGCGCCAAATTCCTTAAGGCGCATAAAGACCAGGATCACGGCGCCATCTATCGCTTTGGTGGTCGCATCCTCGATCGGATGACCTGTGAGTACGAGCGTGGTCTTCGCTGGGTGCTGCGCAGACAAGGCCTCGTCCTCCTCATCACTGTGCTCACCTTCGTCCTCAACATCTACCTGTTCATTCTTGTGCCGAAAGGTTTCTTCCCGCAGCAGGATACCGGCCGCATCGGAGGGCAGATCCGCGGTCAGCAGGACGTCTCCTTCGATCAGCTCAAGGCCAAGATCCTCCAGATCGCCGACATCGTCTCTCAGGACCCAGGCGTCGAGAACACCATGGCCTTCGCCGGTGGTGGCGGCCCGGGCGGCGGAGGTGGAAACACCGGCTCCGTCTTCATGTCTCTCAAGCCGGACGCGCAGCGGCAAAAAGATGGCGACACGGCAGAGGCTATTCTCAACCGTCTTCGACCAAAGACCGGCAACATCCCCGGTGCACAGCTTTTCCTGCAATCGCAGCAGGAGCTCCGTATTGGCGGCCGAAACACCGCCACTCAATACCAGTATTCCCTCACTGCCGATAGCCTCAGCGATCTCAACGAATGGTCGCCCAAACTTATGGCGGCCATGAGCAAGCTGCCGCAACTCAAAGACGTCGCGACCGATCAGCAGGAAGACGGCCTGCGCGCCCAGATCGTCATCGATCGCGATACCGCCAGCCGTCTCGGTGTCTCGCCTTTGGCGATCGACAACACCCTTTCGGACGCGTTTGGCCAAAAGCAGGTCTCGACCACCTACATGCCGCTCAACCAGTACCACGTCGTGATGGAGGTCGCGCAGGAGTACCAGCGCAATCTCGACGCGCTCAAGAACATCTACGTCAAAAGCAACACCGGCGCCATGGTCCCGCTTACAGCCGTTACCAAAATCGAGCAGCAACGGATTCCTCTCAGCGTCAATCATCAGTCGCAGGCTCCTGCCACCACGCTCAGCTTCAATCTCACGACCGGAACCTCCCTCAGCGACGCCACCGCCGCTATCGAGCAGACACGGGTGCAGATCGGCATGCCGTCTGCAATCCGCGGCGGATTCCAAGGCACTGCCCAGGCCTTCCAGGCCTCACTCTCAAGCGAGCCCTACCTCATCGCGCTCGCCCTGGTTGCGGTCTACATTGTGCTCGGCATGCTCTACGAAAGCTTCATCCACCCGCTCACCATTCTTTCCACATTGCCCTCCGCAGGCGTCGGCGCGCTCATCGCCCTTCTCATCACCCAGACCGATCTCAGCGTCATCGCCATGATCGGCATCATCCTTCTTATCGGCATTGTGAAGAAGAACGCCATCATGATGATCGACTTCGCCCTCGTCGCCGAACGGCAGGGAGGCAAGACTCCTCAAGAAGCCATCTACGAAGCCTGCCTGCTGCGATTCCGGCCCATCATGATGACCACCATGGCCGCCCTGCTCGGCGGTCTTCCACTAGCCCTTGGCACCGGGACCGGCAGCGAGCTCCGTCGACCGCTCGGCATCACCATCGTTGGCGGCCTCATTGTCTCGCAGGCTCTGACCCTTTTCACAACTCCGGTCGTCTATCTCTTCTTTGATCGCCTGCGCGGCCGCTTCGCCCAGCGTCATGCGCAACCTGCTATTCACCACCCCTTGCCCCAGCCGGTGGCGGGCGACTAGCGCGTTCGCAGGAGCTCTCGCGCCTTCCACAAATTTCGCCACATCTTCGCTCTGGGGCTATTGTAGGGGAGCCTATGACTGCCTCCGAACTGCGACGTGAACTCAGCGCCCGCTACCTTGCCTGGGCCGAGGGTCTTGAACACGAAGCCACCTATGGCAGTGTTCCGTGCGTACTCCACGCGGAACAGGAAGGCGGCGGCCACGGAAACTTCCTCCCTGCCAGCTGGCGCCGCATCCAGGCCCGATCCAGCTGGCGCCGTCGGCTCGAGAAGACCTACACCGCCAGCAAGCGCATCCCGCACTCGCACGATCGCTGCCGCGGTGAACTCGAGGCCGCTACCAGCTCCGACGCGCTCCTGATGAACCTGTTCTGCTTCCCCGGCATGCTTCGCCGCCCCGCCGTTCTTCGCCTTCTCGGAACCGCCGCTGGGCTGTCGCCCTCCTTTGGCGTTCGCGCCGAAGTCCCGCTACGCAATGGCGCCGCAGATCGTACCGAACTCGGCCTCCGCCTGGACGATCTTCTTCTCGAAGCAAAGCTCACGGAAACTGGATTTCAGACCGCCCGCCCGGGTCTGGTCATGCGCTACCGTGACCTTGAGCTCTGCTTTGAACCCGATGAGCTTCCGAGAACGCCCACGGCAGACTTCGACAGCTATCAGCTTCTACGTGGTGTTCTCGCCGCCCATGCCCTTGATTGCCGCTTCGCCGTCGTCCTTGACTGCCGCCGCACTGACCTCGTGGAACGATGGTTTGCGGTGCTCCGGGCCGTGCATTCCAGCGATCTCCGCAGCCGGCTGCAACTTCTCAGCTGGCAGGAGCTTGCCTCCGCCTCGCCGACCGCCGTTCGCCATTTCCTTGCCTGCAAATACGGCATTGAACCCGCCTGAGGCACGACAGCCGCAGCCTTCACAGAGAGCTGCAGCCATCGTCCGTACCTGGCAGTTATGCCAAAGCCGCTTGGTGCGTCGGAGCCGCGATCGTAGCGCTCGTGGGCTGCTGCGTAAACTCCTCCAACTCCGAAAGCTCCCCAACCTCTGCCGGCGGGAGATAGGCATTGCCGATGTATTGCGCCAGCATGCGGTGGGTATTGAAGAACGTGCCGTTCATCGCAATGCAGTGCTGCTGCATGCGCGCCCAGGCGGTCTGATCCCTGTAGAGAGGTGCGATCGCAGTCTCGAGCTTCGAGTAGAGGCTGGCCGCTTCTTCGGCGATCGTCTCGTGATCATCGATCGCCCATCCTGTCACATCTTCCGCACACCCCTCAATCCACCAGCCGTCAAGTGTCGACAGCGATGGAACCCCATTCAACGCCGCTTTCATTCCGGACGTTCCTGACGCCTCATACGGCCGCTGCGGCGTGTTGATCCAAACATCGACCCCCTGCGTCAGCAGTTGTCCAAGCGCCCAGTCATAATTTTCGAGATAGATGATCTTCAGCGCCGTTGAGTTCAGGTGCGCTGCCGCCGCAAAGACCTCCCGGATCAGCGCCTTTCCGCCCTGGTCGGCAGGATGCGCCTTGCCCGCAAACAGGATCTGTAGACCGCCCATCTTCTCCGCGATCGCGGTCAGCCTCGCCGGGTCAGAGAACAGCAGCGTGGCGCGCTTGTAAGTCGCCACGCGCCGTGCAAACCCCAGCGTCAACACGTTCGGATCGAACTGCTGCCCGGTTCGCTGCTGCACCTGATTCAGCAGCGCCAGCTTGCCCGTACGGTGCGTCTCGTGGATCTGCTTCGGCGCGATGCCATACACCGATCGCAGGTATTGGTTATCCGTTCGCCATGATGGGATCTCGTGATCGAACAAGGCTTGGAATGGCTCCGAAAGCCACGTTGCCGCGTGCACGCCGTTGGTGATCGAGTGCACCGTGTACTCCGGAAACATGTGCTGCGACACCTTGCCGTGCTGCATGGCGACGCCGTTTACATAGCGCGAAAACCGCAGCGCAAGGTAGGTCATATTCAGCAAGCCGTTATGCAGGCACCCTGAACGCTCGATCGTCGACGCCCTGTCATGCCCCAGCACTTGGTACATGTGGTCCAAGCCAAACTGGTCATGCCCCGCCGGCACCGGCGTATGCGTCGTAAAGACACTCTGCTGCTTCACAAAGTCGAAGTCCGCGTCCGTCGCCGTCGAAACCGGCCGCCCATCCAGGTTCCCCAGCCGCTCCTCCAGCAGGCCAATCGACAGCAGTGCCGCATGTCCTTCGTTCATATGGTGCACCTCGGGCCAGCACCCAAGCGCATGCAGCAGATGAATGCCGCCCAGACCCAGGATCGTCTCCTGGCAGAGCCGGTAAAAGGTATCGCCGCCGTACAGGTAGTCCGTTATGTGCCGATCCCACGGGTCGTTCCCTTCGACGTCCGTGTCGAGCAGAAACACCGGAATCACATGCCCCGTGACGCCCACCACGTCAAATCGCCACGCCCGCACCGTAACATCGCGGCCGTTCATCTGGATCGTTACCGTCTGGTTCGCACTCGGGAGCGTCGACTCCGGAGACCACGGGACATCTGTCTCGGTCTGCTGTCCACTCTCATCCAGGTGCTGCCGAAAGTAGCCGCGTCGATGTACCAGGCTTACCGCAACCATCGGCGCGGCCGTATCCGCTGCCGATCGCAACGTATCGCCCGCCAGCACACCCAAACCACCGGAATACGTAGGGAGCGCTGGCGAAAGCGCGATCTCCATCGAGAAGTACGCTATGGAACGCCGTGAAAGATCGGGGGATGCCGCCGAAGCGGTCTGTTGGCTCATAAGAGAGTGTGATCCTTTACCGTGCAAGTCGAGTTGCCGTGGTTCCAGTAAGTCCCTCAAATAAGACTACCGGAGGGTAGGAGGGTACGGCACAGTCTCAGAGCTGCGAAGGAGTACCAGAACACACGCCTCTAGGGGATTGACAGACGCCGGCAAGCAGTCCACCAAAGAGACGACGAGGCGAATGTCTCGCGAATCCAACTCACTTCGCCGACTGAGCGATCGGAACCGTCTTACTTCCCTCCAGCAGTTCGTCCTTGCATGCCGACTGCTTGTTCACCGGGTTGCAACGGCCAGTCTCGTTGCCTGGAAACGCCACATGGTAGTGCCCGGCCCATCGTGCCGGCTCGCTTGCTGGGTAGTCCGTCGAGAGCATCTGCGCCCCCGACTGTAACGCGACGTTCCGGCGCGTCGTGTCGTTCGACCGAGCCGCGGCCGTCGGTTCATCCGTCCGCGTCCGCACCAGATACCCCTGGCGCACCAGCGCGTCGATCGTCTCCGGGGTTCCATCGTTCTGCTCCACGAACGCCGCATCCGGAGTCCCGGGACGCGCGTTTGTAAACAGAACCCTCCCTTGCAACGCCGTGTGCCCTTTTGTGTAAACCGGCGTTACAGATGCCTGGTCGAGCAGGAACACGACCTTTCCTCGAGCCTCCGTCAGGGTCGGCCAGCCACCCGCCATAATGGCTTCAGGCAGCGATGCATGGGTGCCTCGCACCTGGTCCGGCACAATCATCTCCATCTTCGAAAACACTGAAAGAATCTCCGCATCCAGCGCATCAAACGCCGCCGCCGTCAACGGCTCCGTTGCCACTGCATACGGCTTCAGGACCTCGCCCGGTTTGTCTTCTTTCGTCTCAACCAGAATGAAGATCGGCAGATGGTGCGGGTGCGTCTGCGACCACGTGCGTACGGCCGTCAGACACGCAACGAACGTCGAGCAGGTGCTCCGCTGATCGATCCCTACCACGTGCATCACTTTGAACCCCGGCTTGTCCAGAGCATGCCCGGGGTCAAGCTCCGGGTCTGCCGGAAGGTGCGCCGTCGCCGTCATACCCGTAATCGCCGGGTGCGCAAACCGGCCGCCCTTCGCGTCGGCATAAACGTCGATCTCAATCTGCCGCACACCGGAGGAAAGCTGCTCGCCAAGCGGTCGATGCGCGTAATCAAGAGCCTCAAACGCCTTTGGGTTCTTGACCTGCATCAACCTTGCCTCACTCGGGGCAAAGCCCGCATGATAGCTGTTGTGGGTCCCGATCACTTGAATCTGGTTCAGCCGGACCACGGCATCCTGTGCTGCTTGCTCGATCTCCCGCGTCCCTTGCGCCTGTGTCATCGAGCCCACAACCACCCAGCCAAATACCATCATTACGTACCACGCCTTCATACAAATCTCCTGCAGACCCCACGCTAAAAAGAAGACAGACGCCACCGTTCTCGGCAGCGCCCATCACCATTCGTTAGAAGATCAGCTTCGCCGCTACCTGCAGCTGCCTTGGCTGGTAAAACGTCGTGATCGCCCCGAAGGTAGAGTTGGCTTTGTTTGTATCCGGAGCGCCGTAGTTCACATGGTTGAGCGCATTGAATGCCTCCCCACGGAAGTCCAGTACCGTGCCTTCACGCCACACAGTAAACGCCTTGTGCAGACCCAGATCCAACTGGTTGAAGTTCGGTCCGCGCACCGTATTCCGCTGCGCGTTCCCAAACGGGTTAGCACTCGTCGGCACCGTCACGTTAGCCGCGTTGAAGTACCCGGTCAACGCCGTCGCCGTCTTGGTATGAGCCGACGATGGCGCCAGCACCTGCCCCGAAACATTCGGTCGATACGTCAGCAGATCGCTCACCGTAAATCCCGAATTGATGCTGTAGTTCAGGTTCAGCGGCGGCCCGCTCGTCGCCGTGTTGATGATCGTCAGCTGCCATCCGCCTAGTGCCTGCTGCACCAGGTACGGTGCCGACCCGCCAAACCGCCGGCCTTTGCCATACGGCAGGTCATACAGCACTGACGTGGTATCGTTCAGCGGCTGATCATACCCGGATGGGCCGTAGTCTCCGCGCAGATTCGCTAGGTTCACCCGCGAGTTATCACCGTTGCTCGTCTCCAGGTGCCCCGACGCATAATCGAATCCGCGTGACCACGTGAACGAGTTGATCAGGTACAGCCCGTTTCCATACCGCTTCTCCGCCTTGAACTGCAGTGCGTTGTAATTTGAGATCCCAACACCTGCCGCAACTTCAATGCCGGCGAAGTTCGTGATCGGTCGCCGATTCTGCAGCGCCGTACACCCGCTTGTGTTGTAGATTGCCGTCCCATTTGCATTCGGAACGACGGCGCAAGTGGCGTTGGCTGTTGGCTGTGCAATCGCCTGATTCTGGTCCCCCAACACCATCAGGTGCGTGCCCTTCGATCCCACATAGCCAAGGTCCAGCACAATCTGGCCCGGAAGTTGTCGTTGCACCGAAGCCTGCCAGCTCTGCACATACCCTGTTGGGTTGTTCCGTGGAATGTACCGCGACTGCACCTTCAATGGGTTGAACGCAGCCGGAGAAACCAGCGTCGTCGAGTACCCTTGCTGCGTCAGCCGGAAGCACGCCGTCTGATCCTGCGTGTCGCTCGTGCAAAGACCCTGACTCGGCTTCTGATTAATCGTCGCACCTACGATATATGGCCCATTGTACGCCAAGAGGTTCTCACCGCCTTCGCGATTGAACTGCGTGTAGCTGATCCCATATCCGGCCCGGAACGCTGTCCGCGTGTCCGGGCTGTACGCCAGCCCAAGGCGCGGAGCGAGGTTATTCAGCGGCATGTTCACCAGCGCGCGGTTGTAGAGCGATCCGTCCTTCGCCTGGATCAGGGTATTTGTTGTCGGATCGAAGTTCGCCTGGTGGTTGCCCTCCGTATATTGTGGCGTCACGAGCTCATACCGCAGACCCGCGTTCACGGTCAGGTTCGGCAGCAGCTTCACATCGTCCTGCACATACATGAAGTTCATCATCTGCTTCAGATTGATGATCACGAAGTTGTTCAGCTGGTATGCCGACCGGTTGCCGAACATAAAGTCCGCCAGGTTTCGCGACTGCGTAATCTGCGTTGAGTAGCTGCTCACAGCATCCGTCGGTGTGCATGGCGCCGCGGTCGTTGACACCTGGCCCGTTTTGCAGGGCGCACCCAACGCTGCGAACCCGCCGCCGTACGTATCCGACCCGTACACCGGGTTGAAGTCGTCAATGGCGGTTGAAATCGACAGGAACTCATAGCCGACCTTCACACTATGGATTCCGTGAATGAACGTGTAGTTCACCTTTGGATCGATCACGAACGGATTCTGAAACTGCGGATTCGAGGTCTGCGCGCCAAACTGCGTAAAACCACTGACCGCTTGCCCATTCAGAGATCGCGTAATGCGCGGGTCCGTCGGTATGCCGTCCGTAATGCCATTCGTCGTCAGCAGGCTCGGCTGCCCCAACCCGAACGGACTTTTGCCGCCCTCGTTCCACGTAAACGCCACGCGCGCGTCCAACAGCGATGTCGGTGTGATCGTATACGTTGATCCCGCCGCAATCTGCTGGTTGTAAATGTGCACATTGCCGTTCACCTGGCTGCCACCCGCCGCGCCGGGGATCGAATTGCCATCCACAATATTCGCTTCATGCTGGCTGTACCGGAAAAAGAGCAACAGCCGGTCGTTCCATTTGTGATCCAGCCTGAAGTCGCCTTTATCGTCCCTTACCGTGCCGCGCGGCGTTGACAGATAATTGTTGCTGAAACCCAAAGGTCCCGTCACGCCGACGTTGTTCGCCGGCAACGCCGTCAAAACCGCTCGCGCAAACGGGGTCATGTCTGCAGAAGGAATCACGCCGTCAGGATAGGTCCGCCCAGTGACCGGGTTCTGCAGCGGAATCGGCAGCGTGGCTCCGGCAGCCGTGTGCAAAGCAAACATACCCGCCCTCTGGTCCGCAGTCGGCAACGAGACCTGCGCCAGTGACTTCGAGATCTGCCGCGTTCCCTCATAGTCCGCAAAGAAGAATGTTCGATCCTTGAAGATCGGGCCACCAAACGTGCCACCAAACTGGTTACGAATCAAACTTGGCTTAACACCCAGAAATGCCGGAAACGGTCCGAGCGCGTTAAAGGATGTGTTCCGGTTGTAGTCCCACGCGCGGCCGTGGAACTGGTTTGTGCCTCGACGAATCGTCGCATTGATCACGCCACCCGACGCCCGCCCATACTCGGCCGAGTAGTTGCTCGTCTCGATCCGGAACTCCTCGACCGAATCCGGTGACGGCGTAATATTCTCATTCGCAAATCCCTGGTTCGACGTCCCGTAGTTGTTGTTGTCCAGACCATCCAGCAGGAAATTATTGAAGGCTGACCGCTGCCCGTTGATGTTGAACGAAGCTTCCCGACTCGAGGTCGTCTGGTTCTCGAGCGCCGATCGGCGAACTCCCGGCAGCAGCAGCGCCAGATCCGCATAGGACCGGCCATTAAGTGGCAAGTTCTCGATCTGCGCCGCCGCAATGACGCCGCCGCGCGAGCTTGTCTCCGTCTCGAGCAGCGTCGGCGCACTTGATACCGTGACCGCCTCGTTCACCGATCCGGTCTTCAGGTTAACGTCCACCCGCTGCCGCGCATTCACCGTCAGCTGGAATGGTTCCGTCTCTGTCCTGGAAAAGCCCGTGGCCTCGGAAGAGACACGATATCGACCAATCAGCACACTCGAAAACTCAAACCGTCCCGAGTCGTCGGTCGTCGCCGCTTGGGTGATGCCGGTCTGCACATTCGTCAGCATCACCGCAGCACGCGGAATCGTGGCACCCGAGCTATCCCGGACATACCCAAGTACGGAAGCAGATTCAAACTGTGCAAACGCCATCGAGGAACAGAGAACAAAGGCGAGCAGCGCGCACAGAGTCGTGCCGCAGCACTCACGGAAAGCTGAAAGCCGCATTAGGATAACTCCTTAGGTTGGGAACTTCACGAGACTCGCAGGTTCGGGTTGCCCACCTGTTGCAATGCGGTTACAGCGCCGTGAATGCCGCAGGTTCGCAAACACTTCACCACTCTCGCACGCCATTGGTCAAATACCGTTCGGCAACGAGCTCTCAAACACGTGGAAACGACGCTCCATCTCCCATTCTTCAGCCGCCCGCGGATTGCTTTCCAGAAACACTCCACACGCCTTGCTAGGGCTCGCATCCAAAACCGCGTGCGTCCCACAAGCGGTCCCCGGAGTCGTGAACGTACCCGGCGTCCTCCACAGACTCGCCCCCGGCAGAAAGCTATGCTCGAGCGACGTCCGCGCCATCCGCTTCAGATCGAGATACCCGAGGTGGAACTCCGTCGCCGCGCGTACATATTCGTGGGTCAAATCAATCCGACTCACCCCTTCATCATCCGTCGACAGCGCGACCGGCACACCGGCTGCCTGGTACACCGCCAGTGGTTGCCGTACCCCCGTCACACCCAGAATCACATCGTTTGATGTAAGGTTCATCTCCACCATCACATGCCGCTCCACCATCTCCTTCAGCAGTGCATCGGCCCCGTCCTCGTTCATCACATCCACGCCATGCCCGATCCGTTCCGCTCCAGCTACCTCGACAGCCTGTTGAATGTGAAATCGCAGACCGTCCGGTGGCACCAGCCCCTCCACTAGTTCCCCTGCGTGCAGAGCAATGTGCACCTTCGGATACAGCCGGTGCAGATAGCCGATCATCCGCATCTGCCGCGTGTACTCCGCCATCGCCACCCGGGAATCCTCGGGCTGCACGAAGTTGATCCCCACCACCTTCGCCTCGGCGCCATCAGCCTCCATCTCCCGGGTGGCAATCTCAAATCCAAGCAGCGTCTGCGCAAATGTCACCGCCGGCGGGTTAGCGCGCAGTACCTGGAACAGAAATCGAACCTTCACGCCGCATCCTCGCGCCGCCTCCGTCGTCCCACAGTGCTCTCTTTCTCGCCCGTCCGCCAGAATCTTCGCAAACTCCGCTCCATCCGCTTCCACAGCTCTCGCGAACTCTGCGCTCCCTAACATCGCCGACCGCGCCGCCGCCAGTGCCTCCTCGGTCGTTCCCGTCACATCCTGCTCGAACGCCACCTTCACCCGTGGCTCCGTTGACCACACATACGTTCCCGCCACCGCAATGGCCCGTCCCAGATCCGGCGTATGCATGATCTCCAGATACTGCTCGTTCTGCCCCGCCGCCCGCGAAGCAATCTCATCCATCCACTCGCCGCCATGCCGCGCCCCCGCCGAGTGCGTCGGATCATAGCGATCAAACGTAGAAAAGAACTGGTCATGCCCACTCACGCCTGCCGACGGCACAAACGACCGCATCGAAAACCAGTCCACCAGCGAGTCATAAAAACCTTGGTCAGAGAACGCTTCCTCCACCCGCCGCTGACCATCGCCACACATTGGCTGCGGCGGTATTGATCGTGTGGTTCCCAGGTTCTTGGTCAGGCTCTTTTTCGCCGGATCCACGCACATCAGGTCTGTCCGCGCCTCCTCCAGAAACGTTTCCGCATACACGGCACCGGAGAAGTGCATGTGCAGATCCGCTCCTTTCGGCATGCGCCCCAGCAGAGCCCGCAAGGTCAGTGGATCCCTGGCCGCAGCCGCAAACGCCCGCACCGCCCTCGCCTCCGTCGCTGGCGCAGCTTCCTTCTGCGCCCACCCGCCTCCAGGCAAACCAAGCAACAACAGAGCCGGCACATAGACGCGCATCAGTCATCCTCCAGGGAAAGTGCTTCGAGCATATCGCGCCACCTGACCTGGTTGGCGAACCCCGCGACCATTGCTATACTCGGAAAGTATTTGAGCGGCTGCTTTCCTTCCATGTACATGGCCTTGTCCTCTGAGTCTGGAATGCTGACGGATACTCGAATCACACGCCCTCGGGTTTTCGCTTGGCAGCTCCCGATGCGACCTCTGTACTCCGCCAAGGCCAGATAGCTCAGTGGTAGAGCGCGGCCCTGAAAAGGCCGGCGTCGGCGGTTCGATCCCGTCTCTGGCCACCACCACCGTTACGCACAGTTGATTCATAGAAAACCGGCTCGGGAGCCGAGCTTTGGGCAGTTTTGAGACCAGTTTTTTTGGCCGAGCGGCCAGAGCAGGCATTTGCGAGCAGGCTCATCGCCTTTCCATCCCCGCCAAAGAGATCAATATCCCCGGACACATCATAAACCGGACCTTCAACAGTATCCCTCGGTGTCAGGACAAGCTGCTCGATGTGGCGAGCCAAAATCTCCTTCGCTTTCACAGGTTCCGAATCAAACGCCGCTTTGAAATCAAGGGTCTTACTGGCTACGAAATCCCGGATTGATTCGACTGAGAACGCCAGGTCAAGAGGCTGATTGGCAACAGCTAAGCTTTCATTGATCCGCTCGATCTCCGATTCGACTGCTGCCAACTGCTGCAACAGAGTCGCCGAATGACCCATTTGCGCGATGGCTTCCCCTAGATTGTTTGCTCGCGCCTTTAACTCGCGTCGCTGGGTTTGGAGCGTTGAGACCGTGTCCGCAGCCCTCAGCGTCTGCTCCTGAATATCCCGCAACCGCCCTTGCAACTGCTCTTGGAAGCGCTTCAATGCATATTCGATCAGTTCAGACTTTGAGATTCGGTTTGTAAGCCCCGCGATAAGCTGGGCCTCTAGCCGGTCCTGTCTGATCATCAGTCCGTTGGGGCAGGTGCCTCTGTACCGATGACTCGGGCAGCCATATTTCACGTAACCGCGCTTTCCTGACCCCGAGACGATCACCATCTTGGAGCCGCAGACACCACAGACAAGGAAGCCGCTGAAGATATACCGCTTGCTTCGCTCGGTGGAGTGAAATCCGCCTAGCTGACTGGCAGAAAAGCGCTTTCCAGCTGATCGCTTGCGTGCCTGCGCTCGTTCCCAAAGCTCCTCGGACACAATGCGCCACTCAGGAACGTCGATCCGCTTCCAATCGCTCTCTGGGCGCGGTCGGCTGGTCTTTCGACCCGTTTCCGGATTACGTTCCTTCTTGGTCCGATTCCAAACGAACACCCCACGATACCGCTCATTGCGGAGCATCTCGAAGATCGAAGACACGCACCATGTCCTCACCTGCCGCGTTTTCGGCGGGTTCGGCGAAGGAACACCCTCTGCGTTCAAGGTCTTGGCTATCGCAGCTTGACTGGTGCCGCCTGCATACATCTCGAAGATCCGCCGAACGACCGCGGCCTCCTCTTCAGCGATTTCGAGCTTCACGCCACTGATCGCAAACCTGCCGTACTTACCGCTACGGCTCGGATCTTCGATGGGGACGTTGCGGTATCCGTAGCATTTCCCTCCAGGCTGGAACCCATTGAGAGCACGGCCTTCCTGCCCTCGGTGTACCTTCTCGCCGAGGCTTACCAGAAACTGCTCATCCATCATTCCGTGCAGCGTCAGCAACGGACGAGAGGTCTTCTCCCTGCAATCGAGGCGCTGTGCAACCGCATAAATGAACACACCGTGATACTGCAGACTATCGTTCATCTTCAATACGTCGGGAAGATAACGCGCCAGCCGCGAGGTGTCATCCACCATCAAGCAGTCGAAGGTCGCAGGATACCTCTTGGAAGCGGCTAGCAGTGACTGGAGCGCCTCTCTGCCTGCGAGCGTCGCAGCCGACCGTGCCTGATCGCAGCGGACGAACTCTTCAACAACCGTCCAGCCTTGTTGTGTGGCGTACTCACGGCATCGCCGAAGCTGGTCCTCTATGGAAGTCAGCCGCTGCAAGTCTGAAGAATATCGAGCGTAAATGGCGCACCGCACGGTCGAATTCATGGTGTCGAGTCTAACTCTGATTCAGGCTGTGAATGTTGGGTTTTGTGACTCGATGTGAAGGCCGCCGCTGGCCCATAGAGACGAAGGAATTCCTCAACCAGATATGGCACGATCAGAGCGTCGATAAAGCTCTTAGCAGCAAGATCGAGGGCTGCGGCATCGTCTGCTTTGCCGTGAGTCAGAAGCTCGGTCCGACAGATCTTTTCCGCCACTTGCGCCATCGTCAGCTAAATCCCGCTGCATCCCTATCCGGCGAGGATTCGACGCCCGCCAACTTTGCCGTTGGGCACTCTATCTCCAAGCGAAGAGGACTCACCTTCATCAAGCTAGGCGCGTGACGGACGCCTAGCCATTGCAGAATCGGAGGGGGATATGCAGGTTCTGCACATTGCTCCGTTGAGCTGTGAATCCTGGGCAGACAAGCACGTCACGATTCTCGTGATGAGCGCACTCCAAGTCCGGTGGTCTCCGCTGAATCGGGCACGCGCTCGGGGTTTTACCGGCGTCCTGCGGCACAGCGGGACTCTGCTTTTCCGGTTCCTCTCCAAACAAACTTTTCGCAAAGGACGCGAAAACTTTCTTTGGGTCCCTCCCGAAAAGCGTCCCTTGACCTTGGAAGCCTGACCCACTCGCGTCGCTTCGCGCAGTGTGCCCCGACTCATCGGGAGACCACGCAAGACGGAGTGACATCATGAACACGATCCAACAGCAGCTTCCAGTCAACGAAATCCTTCATGGCGACTGCATCGAAGCCATGCGTAAGATGCCAGCGAACAGTGTTGACTTCATACTCACTGACCCGCCCTATCTGGTGAACTATCGTGACCGGGACGGGCGAACTATCCAGAACGATTCCGATGCAAGCTGGCTCAGACCAGCGATGGCGGAAGCGTACCGGGTGCTGAAGCAGGACCGTGTGGCGATCATGTTCTACGGGTGGACGAAGGTCGATGCATTCTTCGGCGCCCGGAAGAGTGCGGGATTCCAACCTGTCGGACATCTGGTGTTTCGCAAGACGTATAGCTCAAAGAGTAGGTTCCTCCGGTATCAGCACGAGCAGGCATTTCTCCTGGCGAAGGGTAGACCTCCACTGCCGAAGCAGCCAATGGCCGACGTTATGGACATGCCCTACAGCGGCAACAAGCTGCATCCGACGCAAAAACCGGTAGCGGCGCTTGCACCCTTGGTTCGCAGCTTTTCCCTCCTTGGCGATCTGGTACTCGATCCATTCGCTGGTAGCGGTAGCTCTTGTGCGGCAGCTCTCCTGACAGACCGTAAGTATCTCGGCATCGAGATGGACGCAGCTTATTTCCAACAGGCAACGAGCCGCATGAATCGGGTGAAAGAGAGGATCTCTGCAAAGAGGTCCTCCTCTTCATTCCCACGCCTGGCTCATGATGCATGCGTGACGTCGTGCCTCAAGGCGAACCAGCGTTCTGCGATGTGATCGTCTTTACCTTGACCCACGCCGCCCCGCATGTTCTCTGCTGGTCATCGTGGGAATGAATGGGTTTGGGCATTCCTGCCCCTGCATCTTGACTCTGCTTCCCGACCATTTCCCGACGCTCCGGACAACGATGAGCGCCCCCGACTCGCATTGCAGCCCATGTGCGGAGGCTGCACATCCTCCGCCGATTCCGCAATGGCTACACGACTCTTTCAGCCTTACCTTCGCTCCAGACATTGCAACGGGGAGTGCCCCTCGCCGAAGCGCAAATGAAAGGAGTCTATGCAAAACCCTCTCCTCCTCAAACGTCCCCGCTTCCCGTGTATGCGAAAGCATTCCCGGATGTTGGGTATTTCCTCGCTGATGTTCCTGGCGTCTTTACCCGTCTACGCCCAAGCAACCGGCGGCGACCCGTGGGATAACGCAGTCAACGTCCTCAGAACCGCTTTTACCGGCACGATTGCGACCGGGCTGTCGCTGGTCGCAATCGTGGTTGGAGGACTGATGTTCGCTTATGGCGAAGGCCAGTCCAAGAAAGCCCTCGCCGGAATCGTCTTCGGTGTAGGCATGGCCATCGGCGCAGTCAACTTTATGGCTTGGCTCTTTCCATGAACAACGAAGAGAGGTGGTGATCCATGTCTAAGCCAGCGGACGGCAGGGTGAGTCCAGCATTCAAAGCCATGAACCGTCCGCTGACTGTTCTCGGAGCGGAGCGACGGCTGTTCTTCGTCGCTCTGATCTCCGGGGGCGCGATCTTCTCTCTACTCCATTCCTTGCTAGGCGGAATCGGCCTGTTCATCATGGGCGTCATCATCGCGCGTATTGCGACGAAACACGATGTCGAGATTCTGCGCGTGCTCTTCAACTCCGGCAAGTTTCGCCGACGATATGACCCCATAAAGTGGGAACCAACCGAAATCACCATCAGGAAGCGCCGTGCTGAGAGTTGACCACATCACGAAAGACTGGGAGGAAGCGGGATCATTCGCCAGCCAGGTGAACCTCTACGGCTTCTGGGATGAACACTGCTTCCTGACAAAATCCGGCGACCTCGGTGCTGCGCTGCACATTGGCGGCATCGATTACGAAAGCCTGGACCGCGCCGGTCGTGACTATGCGGTCAAGCGTCTCGAAGCGGCCTTCCGCTCGCTTGACGACAAGTGCCGTCTCTACCAGATCCTCTTCAAGCGCAACCGGCCAGCGATTCCCTACGCTGAGTATGAGAGCCCGCTTGTTCGCGCCGCCGTGGAGCAGCGCAGCAGATTCCTGCAATCGAAGGCAGACCGCCTTTACAGCATCGAGATTTACTGGGTCGTCATGATTGACGGCAGCTACCAGAAGACCGGCCTGTTGCACGCACTCGCGCAGTTGCCTAAGCACCCGCGCTCGTCGCTGCACGACTTGCACGCACTTTTCGCCGGCAATAAAAATCGCACACTGCTTTGCGGCCAAATCGAGCGTGACCGGCTCCGACTGCAGCAGAAGGTCAACAGTTTGAGTGGGCAGCTAAGCGACCTCACCTCGGTCGAGCTGCTAGGGGCGGAGAAGACCTTCCGGCTTGTCCGGCGTCTCGTCAACTTCCGCCCCTCCAAGATCGCTGACGCTCCGCTGTGCGGTGCGCGTCATCTTGACTGGCAGGTCTGCGGCTCCGAGCTGGAAGCGCACCGCGGCTACCTGCGGATGGACGACGATTATGTCCGCGTCCTTACCTTGAAAGAGCTTCCCGGCGAGACCCGGCCTCTCATCCTCAATGGCTTGCTCGACATCCCGGCGAACTTCCACGTCGTCACCGAGTGGCATCCCGTCGATAACGCGAAAGCCCGGAAAGAGATCGCCTCACGCCGCCGGCACCATCACAACTCGAAGACCAGCTTCGTCTCCAACCTCCAGGACCGGCAGAACACCGCGAACCAAGACAATTTAGTCGATGACTCGAAAGCCGCCGCCGTCGCGGAGCTGGGGAACGCGCTCACCGCGATAGGCATGGAAGGTAAGAGCTTCGGTGAGTTCACTCTCTCTGTAGTGATCTATGGCGAGGACCGAGTAAAGGTTGAGCATGCCGTCGCTGAGTTCCAGAAGCTGTTTACCCAGCATGATGGACTGCTCTACGAGGAACGCTACAACCTCCTCAATGCGTTCTTTGCGACGATTCCAGGCAATAAGCACTTCAACCTTCGCAAGCAGTGGGCGCTAAATTCCAACTATGCCGACCTGTCATTTCTCTTTACGGTCGATACCGGCTCCCGGTGGAACCCGCATCTTGAACGCGAGTACCTCGCTGTTCTTGAATCGACGCACGGCACTCCCTACTTTCTGAATCTGCACGCAGGCGATGTGGCGCACACCCTGATGCTGGGCGCAACGGGTGCCGGCAAGAGTTTTGCGGCTTCCACTCTGCTCCAGTCCGCGCAGAAGTATGAGCCGCTGACCTTCGTGTTCGATCTTGGAGGCAGCTACGAGGCCCTTACACGCGCCTTCAGCGGGACATATCTGAACGTCGGCCTCAAGAGTCCGGGCTTTAGCATCAATCCGTTTTCGCTCGAACCCACGCATGAGAACCTGAACTTTCTGTACCTGTTTCTCCGGGTACTCATAGAGGCCGGCGGCCGTTATGAGCTGAGCACCGCCGATGAAAAGGCGCTCTACGCTGCCCTGGAGCGCATTTACAAGTTGCCGCGCGAGATTCGGACGCTGACTAATTTCGCGTCTATCCTTGGGCCGCTGGGCGAACGGCTGCACAGATGGACGAAGTCTGGGTCGCAAGGGGCCGGGCAGTTTGGATATCTCTTCGACAACGTTGACGATACGCTGACGTTCTCCCGCTTCCAGACCTTCAACTTCGATGGGTGGTCCGAATATCCAGACATCCTGGAACCGCTGCTGTTTTACGTCCTACAACGGGCGTCTGCGGAGATCGAAAGACCGGAGATCATCGGGACCTTCAAGATCTTTCTGATCGATGAAGGATGGATCTTTCTTAAGAACAAGATCATTCGCGACTGGATCATTCGCGCCGAGAAGACGTGGCGGAAAAAGAATGCAGCCATGATCCTCGCCACGCAGTCGGTCATTGAACTTGCCATCTCCGACATGCTGCACATCGTGAACGAGTCCTGCCCGACCAAAATCTTTCTGTCGAATCCCAACATCGACCGCAGGCTGTACGCCAACACCTTCCAGTTGAACGATACGCAGCTTGAGCTGTTGGAGTCTCTTGTTCCGAAGCGCGAGCTGCTGCTGATCCAGCCGCGCGGCACCAAGAAGCTGGTGCTCGAAGTCGATGCACTCGGTTACCCTGACCCTACACGGCGCGCGGACTTGTTTCTGGTCGCTGGTGAACTCCACCACCAGTTGAAGCCGCAGCCCTCACCAGACCCGAGCTGGCTGTGCATCTCGGAGCGTGGTCTCTATACGGGTGTGTGCGTCGTTGGTGCCATCGGCTCGGGCAAGACCAAGGCGGTCATCTTGCCGGCGATGCGGCAACTCTTCGCATACCAGGCAGCAGATCCAGAGCGAAGACTGTCGGGCATCGTATTGGAGGTGAAAGGCGACCTCTGCCGTCAAGTGCGGGCCATCCTCAATAGCTGTGGGCGGACTAAGGATTACGTCGAGGTCTCACTGACCGGCAACATTCGCTATAACCCGCTCAACAACGACTCGGATGCTTACGCCCAGGCATTCAATATCGCCTCGGTTATCACGGCGATCTGGGGAAAGGGCAAGGAACCGTTCTGGCAGCAGTCCTACACCGACCTCGTGCGGTACGTCATCATGCTCCATCGGGTCCGCGATGGCTACGTGACGCTGCTCGACATCTTCCGTACCGTCATCAGTTCGGGCACTCTGGAAGCGATGCTGACGAGGACAGGCCGACGCTTCACACCCGCTTCATTCGTTGGAGTTGGCAAAGCTGACTTTCAAGAGCACGAATCTGTGCTGCTCCCATTCCGATTTGCGTGGAGCGAAAGGCTCGGCCAGTACGTCGCCCCTGCAATGGATAACTTGCAAACAGCCCTAATCCAGAGGACCGCAATAGCTGCATCCTTATATAGGCGAAAGCTCGGCGATCCAGAGACGCAGGACTCCTGGCAGAGCATCCACTACTGGTACTGGGAGCATTGGAAGTTCTTTCGTGCCGAGGTCAAGACTTCGATCATCCAGGGAATCGCGGTCTTCTTGTCGCTCTTTGAGACGAACGCCCAGGTGCGGCGTGTCTTCTGCCCGCCGAAGGAACTCTACGAGGGAAAACCTTGCGCTTCCGATCCTGACGGCGTAGTCCTTCCCCAATTCAGCGAGTTGATCGAGTCGGGTAACGTCGTGGGATTGAACTTTCCGACGGCCCTCAATCCGGCACTGGCAAAGATTATCGGCACCATGATGAAGGTCGATTATCAGCGCTCCGTCCTGCTCCGTATCCCGCAGATGGAAGATGGCTCGGAGAGACACTTCCGGCCAACCATCTTCATATGCGACGAGTACCAGAACTTCGCCACCGTAGGTGGCGACAACCCTACCGGCGATGAGCGCTTCTTGTCTCTCTCGCGGCAACCGAAGTGCATCCCCATCGTGGCTACTCAAAGCATCTCCAGTCTTAAAGAGGCATTGCCCAATGAGGGCGTGAAAACCCTGCTTCAGGCGTTCCGTACCAAGATCTTCCTCTCCACCTCGGACCCCGATACCGCGCGATATGCGTCGGAGCTGTGCGGCAAAGCGGACAAGACCCGCATCAGCTACACCGTTTCCGAGTCGAGCAGCAATGCCAATGTCGGCTGGCTCAGTGGCCGCACTGCGTCCAGCAAAGGCTCCGTCTCCGCTTCGAAGCAGTACCAGAAACAGAAGGAGCCGTTGTTTGAGGAGAACGTCTTCTTCGACTTGAAGAACGCGCAGTCGGTCATCGTCGCCTTCGACGGAATCAGCCCTCTGCCTCCCACCTACTGCTACCTGAAACCGGACTTCCTGCCCATCGACATGACTTGGTTTGACCAGGCGCGGATTGCCTTTGATCCACGGAGAATA